>Ga0307513_10001085_pt1 | contig 39495 bp, 25 predicted proteins | sample 15_EM_MG_FD_202174 | JGI IMG/M metagenome (GOLD analysis project Ga0307513, IMG submission 202174) | Populus trichocarpa ectomycorrhiza microbial communities from riparian zone in the Pacific Northwest, United States - 15_EM | ecosystem: Host-associated > Plants > Roots > Unclassified | place...
AATGTAACAGGTTTATTCCTGTCTAACGAAAATACAATAGGACCGGCGATAGACCTGCTAGCGCTGGTGCTAAGGGAGGCTTCAAGGGACCAGTAGCTAGAAGGATAATAGTTGAAGGACAAATTGGACTAAGGGACTCAGGGATTGCCGTTCAACCAAGTGTATTCTTAGACTGAAGGTCTGTCGAAGTCTGCTGTCTCCTGCTATCCAGGAGACTGGTTTAAATACAAAACCCAAGAGCGATAGCCTTCCTGCAATCACGATCATTACCAGTAGCTGCGCACATACCGGAATCCTGTAATCCTGCAAGACCAAAGAAAGAAACAAACAAACAGGGCTCAGCCTTCGCTAGTATTACATGACCATTCCATACCCGGAATCCTAAATATAAACTTCCAGCAAAGGAAACTAAACATAGCAATACAATAGCATAGCCTATCTGACTCAGAGACAGTGGCGGAGCTGAAATCAAATCAAATAAACGAAATATAAATCAACTAAACATAGGAGATCCTCCACTGCCCGCTCCTGTGTACCGTTACCGGAACATGTACACATGTTACAAAGACAAAGAAGGCTGAAAGGAGAGTCAGGGGGCGCCGGGAAGTGGTGAATCCTGATGTGCGATGGTGTTGAGGGTTAAGTCAGGATGCATGGGAGGCAGGGTTGCTTCGTTGCATGTGTCCGGACGGAACCCAGTATAGTCAAGGGACTCCAGATGCACCAGACGTAACCAGATCTGGCGCATGGGTACAGGACGCACAGGACGCACAGGACATAGAGTCCAGGCTAGGAGAGTCAGGATGCAACATGAGTGTATCTGACGCAGGCCACCTTTTTGCTGATGTTTACGAGGTATCACTTAGTCGGCAAGTGGGAAGTCGTTTTGGTTCTGCTTCGGGCAGCCGGCTAGTCGCAGCCAATACCGCTCTTATCCCAAATATATCTTTGCGGTTGGGGCATCAACGACTCGCTCATCTCAACTACGACTCTATTAAAATGCTAGTACCACCCAACGCTTATACCAACGACTTGTCCTTGCCTGATCTTTGCCCTGTATGTATAAAAGCAAAGCACCAAAGACGAATTACTCATACCACAGTTGAACAAACTACAAGGCCTTTTCAACTACTCCATTCTGACCTTTGTGGCCCTATACAACCCGAATCAGCCTCTGGATTTCGTCACTTTATTGTCTATATTGACGATTTCTCGCGCTCTGTATGGGTTTACTTTTTGCGAACTAACACTACAGTTGAGGTAGTCTCAGTATTTCAGGAACTTCTTGCTTCATTGGATAAGAAGTATCCAGAGTGGCCAGTTACACGTTTTAGATGTGATAATGGAAGAGGGGAGTACGACAATAGTCTATTTAGAGGAATATTACGAGTTTCAGGCATTTTGTTTGAGCCTTCGCCACCTTATACCCAACATAAAAATGGTGTCTCTGAACGAATGATCAGAACATTGGTTACGAAAGGACACGCTATGCTGCTCCACTCGCAACTTCCGGACAAATTTGGGGCGGAAGCGATAAATACACCTGCCTACCTACATGATCGATCCCGCTATCAACCGCTAAGCAATAAGACTCCCTACGAGGTACTACGAAACCAAAAGACCGAAATTATTCACTTTCGACGATTCGGGTGTGCGGCATATAAGCTTATACCTGAAGAGCAGCGTGTCGGGAAGTTTGGAGAAATGGCTCAGGAGTGCACCTTTCTGGGTTATGTTCATGATACTTGTAAGATATGGAGACTATGGGAGCCTCATGGGAAACGGGTCATTCAAGCTTTGGATGTCAGATTTGATGAAAGCAGGGTACTTGGGTACTGTGTTAGACAGAATATGGAGCTTGAGACAAGCATTTTGGGATTGATCATACCGAAGGACGCTTTGCTTGAGGAAGATGATATAGAGCCACTAGCTCCTTCTCACGAGCTCTCGGTAGCCGCTGATTCTTCTACTTCGATCTTTGTACCAGATATGAGGATATATGTTAAAACAGTATCCGATACGCCTCTCTATACGAGTACACCTAATATCTCAGCTTGTACCACAATGCCTGAGACTCCTTTGCGGCACCCGAGCCATCAGCCCCAACGTGCAGCAGCCATGGCAAACCTGCAGCAAGCTGAGAACCAAGACACTGAGGGCGACCGGCTTAGCTACTGGGAAGCCTTAAGTCAATCATGTTCTACGCAGTGGAAGAAAACGATGCAGGATGAGTACACATCTTTGTTACAAAATGATACTTGGGATTATGTGGGTTCGGTCCCTCTGCGCTGGACTAGGAACTTTGTATATATTGAGTATTGTTGTTGTTATGATTGACGATATGAATTGAGACGTTATAAGGGTTGATTTTGGAGTTCAAACTTCACTCGATCTCAGAGGGCCAGGAAGGACTACTATTTATACAGTGAAAGAGCAGCATGCATCGGCAGTAGAGAAGTTAAAGGAAACAATATGGAAGACAAGAGAAAACAACTGAGAACTGAATTGCATATTCAGTCGACGGATTGAGAGTGATGTCATAAGGGAAAATGTCAAATGCGATAAATCTAACTCAGAGAGTAAGAAAAAAACCGGAACGAAGGAAGAATGACCAGCTTTTTCGTGCTCTAATTCCGAAATAAAGTTTCATTCCAACATTGATACCTCCATGCTCTCGAGTGATAACGAGTGATTATGAAATGAAACGCCTAGATTAGAGCAAGTTAGAAACCATGACATGCTGCTCGGCATGCTCCCATGATAGTTCCTTCGTTGTTCAGATAGCTTCTGGGAACCCGCTTTGACTCCGGGTAAGTGATTGTGTTTCGGGTGGGCATTTCGAATGCAGGAATGCGCGAGGGTACTCTAGCTGTGCAGCCGCCGGGGAAGCCGTGAGAAAAACAGGAACGCTGTGAGGGCAGCGAGCAAGAGCCAGAAGCGCGGAAACTATGGGCGACGAAGTTTGTTTCCTTCAACTATTAGCCTAGGAGTGAGTGAGGGGAAAGGGAGACCTAGCTGGAATAGAAGGAGCATCCGCGGTGGCTCATAGCTGGACGCAAAGTCTTTGTAGTTGATATATACTCTTCTTTTTGCCGTTGGCTAGCTGCCATTGGGGAAGTTGTCATTGAGCGAAGTGAATTTCCCAGCTCCTAAGTGTGCGATCGTGTTTCGTGTAAGCGCTCTTGGCGTATTGTAGTCGCCGTTTCGCTTCGTTGTCGACCGTCGATTCAGGTGTGAAGGGGCTCTGTTGAAAACAATGCTTCCTCCAGACCACAATAGTAGTAACAAAATGAGTGATAAGCGCAAACTGCAGAGTGCTTTGTATGGCCCAAGCCCGAATAGCGAGCCTATATCTTGAGGTGTTTGCAGATATCCTCAGACATGTTCTGATATCTGCAGATGCCAGCCTCCCGTTAACAAAATATTGATTAGTCACATGGAATGTACCGGAAGCCTACCTGCGCCTCCAGGCACCCATGAAGCCTGCAGGCTTTTCCAAAGCTGGGTCTACAAAGCCCAGGCCAGTCTCGCCCTGGCCTGGCCGGACTGCAAGCTGGCCGGCTATCTGCAGGGCGACCTGGCCCCCTCCGAACACTGTGCTCAATCCTGGTCGGTTTCTGTGGGGATCGCCAGATTTGGGGGGGCGGGTTCCAGAGAAGAACCAGCACTTTCCTCTCATTGTATATAGTCTGGGTCGTCCGGTTGTGTTGGATCTGTTAGAATATTCACGAAGGTTCCATATCTACGACAGTGGTACTACACGGATCGTTTGGATCAGGATAGTCTTTGTTTGGAAAGTGTTTGGAAGTATGAAAGTTGAAGCGATGTCATGTAAGGACGAATGGTTAGGTGCAGCGGAGATGTTTTGTGAGGATTCATGAATCAGACTAGGGGTACTAGAGGTTTGGAACTAGTGTTAGCTAGAGGATGCAACGGACGAGTGTCACACTTTGAGGATAACGAAACAGGCACAGGTATCAGGAAAGTTTGGAACTGAGGATTCAGGAAAGGTCTGTAAGTAGTTGAAACGGGCAAAGGGATTGAAGGAGGAAATCTGTTGCAAAGTTGAGGGCGTGGTTTGAAAGGCACGAGACGGTGATGGAAGAGAGTTTCTTGTATAAGAGTTTTGTGTATATATATGACGCTGCTGGCAGCGCAGAAGAAATAAGAATCCCAAGACTCTCACTACCGATTATAGCTCGAAATCGTTTAGGATCACCTTCACTAGCTTTTGCAAGGCGGGCTAAAATTATTGTGAATCACCAGCACTCGCTGCGTGGTCACAGGACATCATGCCATGTTAGAAGATACTGGGACGATGTCGAAGAGTTCCCCGTGGAACCATCGGCTACTCAGTGACAGATGGGAGAAGTTGGGCCGAAGGCTCATTCGGCGGGGGAGGCGGTAAAGGAACTCTGCGAAGTGGAATAGTAAGGAAAAGTGGGATAATAAAAGAGATATTGTGAGATAGTGTGGAAATGGTATGATCATAGCCAAGGGACTCCCGGAAGAGTCTCAATCATCTTTCGTATTTTTCGGGCCCCGTCGCTCATAGTTGAAGGAGCTGCAGGTCACCGAAATATTTCATCCGTCTTTGACATCGTTTTGTTCTATAGCATACCTCTTTGTCAAACGCTGCCCATTTCTGCCCAGATTTTGATAATAATATAGGTCAGGTCTGCCTATCAGGTAGCCGGAAAAAAGCGTATATAGCCTATAGGCTGGCCCGGCTAGGTTAGGCTCAGGCTTAGCCAGGCCTGCAGGCTCGGGTGAAGCTAGATTCGAGAGAATTTTGACAGGCCAGGCCCGTTTCGAATACTGAGTCGCTTAATAGCTATTAAGTTACCAGACAAGTCTTATTGGCGTACCCTCCACTGGAATGTTTCATGGTATCAAATAGATCGCGAAAGAGATGGGGGTCATGGAGTGTGAAAAGAGTGCTTGGTTGGCTTGCACCAAAGTCTTTAGCAAGGCGGGTAACCGGGATCCTCAAAGTGAGGTAGTGTATTACATCTGGCCATGTCAAGTGTGGTAACCATCCACGCACCCCAGATAACGGTCTTTGTGGAGTTACTCTCGGTTGCTTGAAAAATGTTTGGACCTCAGTAGGCCCCCCTGGCTTAGTGTGAAAAAGGTAATGTATTAAGGTTATCTGTGTTACAGGGAAGGGGGTGAGGGGAGAGTTAAGGAACGAGAAAGAAATGGCACAGGCGAATAAAAGGGTGGACACGAAATTACCCCCACAGGAAAATTAAGAGCGATAAAGGAAAACTGGAAGTTATTAACAAAAACCTTTTCGGAACAATAGAACTAGTTCATCAAAGCGATGGGATACCCCCGTGCTTTGTTCACCCGCCCTCGTGAATCTCCACCCTGCGAACTGAGACATGGAGTTCCAGACGATGGTGATAGCATATATGCGCATTCCCCTCTCTCAGATGCATGCCAGTATCGGAAACTCGCACTTCCGCTTTGGGTTGACCGCTTCCAGAGGCTCTAAAAGCTCTATGACCCTCTTATGGCCCTTCGCGTATGCAGACATCAGAGGCGTATGGCCGCGATCATCAGGCGTGCCAGGGGTCACGTCTTGACGCCCGAGGAGAATCTTCACCACACCATCACGCCCTCGCGTAGCAGCAGCCATAAGCGGTGTTTGCCCTTCATTATCCTGCTTGTTCGGGCTGACCGCTTTCCTACCGAGCAACATTTTCACCAATCCCTCATTCCCATTAGAAGCTACACGCAGCAGGGGGTGTTTGGCCACGATTATCTTGGCTGTTGGGATTGACCCCCTCGTGCTCGAGTAGTGCTTTCACAATTTCCTCGTGACCATACCCCGTAGCACGCGAGAGCGGTGTACTGCCGTTATTACATCGTTTGTCGGGGTCAACCTCTGCCCGTCCGAGAAGAATCTTTGCCACCTCTGCATGTCCATTACTAGCTGAATATGCGAGGGGCGTTTGGCCGGTATGATCTGCCATGTTGGGATCTACATCTTCCCGCCCGAGTAGTAATTTCACCATTCCCCGATGTCCTTCCAGAGCCGCATATATGAGTGGTGTTTTGGCGTAATTATCTGGCTTGTCGGGATTGACCTCCTCCCGCCCGAGCAGTAATTTTGCCACTCCCTCATGTCCTTTCTGAGCGGCATATGAGAGGGGCGTTTGACCGTCATAAGAAGGCTTGTCAGGATTGACCCCGTGGCACCTGAGTAGAATCCTGACCACCTCCTCGCGTCCACACCAAGCAGCGTACGAGAGTGGTGTTCGCCCGCCACTATCTATCTTGTCTGGGTTGACCTCTTCCCGTCCGAGCAATCTTCTCACTACCCCCTCATATCCCTTCTCCACAGCATATGAGAACGTTGTTCTGCCGTAGTAACGACATGGCTTGTCAGGACAGACCGCTGGATGCCGGAGAAGCATTTCCACCACTCCTACATGCCCACTCTTGGCTGCATAGGAAAGCGGTCTTATGCCCCGACCATCATGGCTGTCAGGGATGACTTTCTCGCTCCTTAGTAGTATCTCAACAATCCCCTCATGTCCAGCCCGGGCGGCATGTGCTAGTGGTGTTTGTCCATCATACCCCGGTTGGTCGGGGTTGATATCTTTGTGCTTGAGTAGCACTTTAACCACTTCCTCGTGCCCATTCTGAGCCGCATGTGAGAGTGGCGGTTTGTTACAAAGGCCCTTGTTGTTAGGGTTGACATCCTCTAGCGCGAGTAGTATTTGTACCACTCCCACATGGCCGTTGCGAGCAGCATGCGAGATCGGTGTTTCGTTATTCTCGTCTCGCTTGTCGGGGTCGACCAGTCCCCGCTCAAGTAGTAATTGTACTGCTTCCTCATGTCCATTTTGTGCGGCCCAGATGAGAGGAGTATATCCCCCAAAACGCTTTTTTTTGGTACCACAAGAGCTCATCTCTATCAAGGCAGTTACAAGCTCCATAATTCCAAAGTAAGATGCACAGTCTAGTCCACTGAACTGCGAACCTGTACTCGGATGCACAGATCGATACTTTGGTTGTCCTAAAAGCAGCTTGCCAGATATATGGCCATCATACTCTTCAAACATCTGGAGCGCAAGTGATCTAGACCGCTCTGAGAGTTCCCTTTTCGCATGGATCCCCCAGTTCAGAGAACTGTACACTAGAAATGGTATTTCCTTAGCCCTGGTAGAGGAGTCAGTTGAAAGGGCCTTGATATGTCTGGAATTCAGGTACGTCAAGCATGACTCTCCTATTGCCGATTGGGGTGTACCAAAAATATCCGGAAAGTTGGAAAGATACTCTTGGAGCGTAGAGTGGATCAGTCGGACACACGACCCCTCCTTATCCACGGTGATAAGCCCCTGACAGCAGCCAACCACTTCATCCATTGACGGGACGCTGTCGGCATTGAAATCACTCGAGCCATGCTCGACTGCTAGGGCATGGCAGAGCTCATCGGCCCTCAACGGCCGCTCCGCATAAGTGATCCACATCAAAGCTTCAATTCCGAGTCTGGATTTATCACCACCCTCTGCCTTTATCCGTTTTATCGCTTCACCATAAGCATCTTCCAACTCCAATTCATTTGCCATTCCAATTAGCCTTTCTCGTCTCTGGGATACCGTCGATCCTTTCAGAATTGCTTCCATTTGTAGGGAAACGAGCAGAAACCTGAATAAATTTATTAGCTGATAACGAAAGGCTGGATGTCCAGCACCGTTGACTCCACTCACATCCCCGATATATTTCCCAGAGTATTACCCAGAATGTCTGATTCTAAACACTCATCCATCGCATCTTGGGTTTTGTCATTGGCTAGTCTAGCGCGAATGTATGTGATAATATCGTCTTTTCTGGGGTCTGCGGATACACTTACCACTCGTCCAGGGAGATGCTGTTCTATCTCGGCCCCAATAGGGGATCTCCCTGTCACGAATATTCGGGTGCCCTTGGACTTCTCAATGATTTGTTTCAATGACTCAAAAACCTTGGCCCGCTGTTCCCCACCACATTCGTCAAGGCCGTCAATGCACAAAAATGTGGGCTGTGAGGATGTGATGAGTTGCAGCATTTGCACGATGTTAACTAGTTGCGATTCGTCTGCGTAAATGGAGTTTCTCTACTCTCGCAAGCCCCTCAATATTTCCTCGGGAATAATTTCCATTTCACTCATCATCTGCTTCAGTAAGGACCCTAGTATATCAACGGCAGACGGCTCCTTTCTGGCCGTGAAGTCGAAGTAGAAATATCCAACAGTGGTGTTTCGTTCCCTGGCCAGATCACGCAACGTGTCCACTACTAGTGAGCTATCATGACAGCCTATTAGCACGAGCCCCCTTCCATCCCCCGCGAATATCTCCTGTTACCTGATAAATGTTTTCCCAACACCCGGACCTCCATAGCAAAACAGAACTGCCTCATCACCTCCACCTTCCAATCCGCTCCATTTTCTGAATTACCCACTTCCGATGAGCCATTCCCCGACCCCTTCGACACGGCGCGCTTGGATGTCCCCATGCTTTAAGCCGTGCTCCAGGGGTGATAACATGGTTAAGAGTCGAGATCGATCATCGGCGATAGTGCTGTTGTTCCACCAATAGTTAGAAGATTTCCTAGAATTGAAGCAGCTGCCATCATTGGGAGCATACTAAGCCATGTTCCACCCTTTGTTGCTCACACAGTTGAACAGGGCGGGTTGTTGAGTATGGCTGGTTGATGATATTCACAGTGGAAGAAAAGGTTGGGTTAAGAGAAGAAAGGAGGTGTGTTCTGGTGTTGGTCTGGAGTTGTGGGTATTGCAACTTGAGCGGTGTTGGAGAAAATTTAGATTAAGTGACTTGCGGAGTGTGAGCATCTTTAGTGTGCGAAAAGAGCCCCACGGCTGCTAAAACTACCCTATCAATCGCCCTAGCCCAAGACAATACTAGAACTAGTGCAGATATTGTCCGTTGACAAAGTTAACCGATCAGCCAGACCAACGCGGACCACTAAGCTCCAAAAAATAATTACCACTATTCCAATATAATAATATTGTATCATAATATCTTCTATTTTTCTTTGTGGGTGCTGATGAATGGTATACTCAGTACTGATTACTGCTATCTATTTAATTCGATTATCTTAAAACGTTTTTGCCGTTTCGTTGTGGTGGTGTTTGCTTCTTTGAGAAGAAGTAGTCACCGGAAATATTAACAGTGCCAAGGCTCCCACCGCTCCGAACGACGCTAAGCCCCCTTCCAAGAAGGTGGCTCAACGATCGAATCGGCTCAACGATAGATTCACCAAAGATGCCAGGAGTGGAGCTGGGCTCTGCGTATACTGTGCATAGGGTAGGAGCTATTGAGGGCATTTAAAACATGAATGTAGCAATACTTACCTACTCTCTAAGGAACAAAAATACAAGATTGGGGTAAATATGAGTAGACTGTTTTGTATATCCTTAAAAATCTAGATCGATAACCTTACCGAAAGTGTGGGAGAGCCCCAGGGAGCAAGTAAACAAGGCCCGGCAAAGCCTTAGGAGCTGACAACAAAGTAGAAAAGGGCATCCAAATGTGCTAGAAAAAAATATTAAAAAATAACAGAAGATAGTGACAAAGGATTGGAATCAGAATCACAAATTCTATCAAATTTTAATTGGTAAATTTGTGGCTTGTGGAATACATTTCTCATTGTATTTAATAAATCTATCTTTGAGCCGATTCCATTGTTGAGCCGAGTGGCACTCCTTTGGAGTTCCACGTTCTTCGCAGTGCCCTTAGGGTCGTTCGGAGACGTAGGACCCTTGGCACGGTTATGTGTTTGTCCGTTGCCGGGTTGATTTTCTGAATGCAGGGGACTATCCCCTGCAACTGGTCGTGTAAGGCACTAGCAGATCCCCCCTCGCAAAGATAGCGAATTTCGATAGCCCCCACTAAACCTCGGGATGGGATGGGTAGACGGGGGGGGATTCGGTACGAGGGGGGGGGGTCAAGCAGCAGTCGGTTAACAATCGGTGGGGGTCTCCGGATTTGGGGGTTGGGGTTCCTGAGAAGAACCGGCAGTTTCTAGACATTGTAAAGTCCCTAGTCCTTAGGCAAAAGTGTTCGTGAAAATGTGAGACATCCGGCTAAGCGATTTTACGAACATTTTGCCTAGGGACCGTAACTTATACCGTAAAAATTGGGAAAACACACAAATATGCTAGCAAGGGCAAGCAGTGTGTCACTTACCTACGGCTGCGTGTCGTCATGCGTCTGGTGGGATTTGCGATCGTCCTCATCCCCTTATTTTACCCCAGTGTTCGCCGGGACCAGAAAAGAAGCTTGATTTTCTAAGGAAGCGAAGAGCGTGCTATTTATGCTCCGCAACAAGAACACATATCCACTTCAAGAAAACAAATGAAGACAAAAGAAAAATCTAATGCGCATAGAGTTACATCAATGATTGACTGATTGAGCAGAGAAATAAATGAAAAGATCCAAAACAGATGAATGGAGCTTAAACTCTGACGGCATTGAAGTGAAACTAGTATGAACTAGGAAGTACAGTCGTACTCAAGAAGATAAAGAGTACATATCCGAAAGTATAAGTTCAATAATGCGCAGCTTAGCAATCGTGAAAGCAAAGGGAAGACGAAGGAAGCGAACAAGAGTAAAAGAAGAACTACTCCTGTACGGTGGATAAAACTAAGTCCAACAAAAAGACTCTTGCGCATTTTGAACTTTTCTGCAATCAACAAAGCTGAGCGAAATGGGAGCTGGTGCCGAGGACTTTTCCTCGCTCGCCAAAATTGTACCTTCCGAAACCGATCTTCTGCCTATTATCGACACTGCCTAACACAATACAGTGTTTTGTTGTCTCACACGACGGTCCCACGAATCTTGACCTTGTATTTTATACCTGATTCCCGTTCACTCCGAAGGTGGGAAAATTGAAAACTCGAAACCCCCACCGAAGAGCTTTGTAAGCGCTCTCACCTCAGATGGCTGCAGTTTCGCACAAACCGAGTGTTGAAACCGACTATGGCTGGCCCTAATGTTTCTCGCCCTCACTGGAATCGACCGTCAGGTGTTTTGAAAACTCTTTCGTGCGTTTGCCTAGTATAGCGGCAACATGTATGTTGGATACCTAACGGATTAGCACTAAGTTAGCTATCAACTATGACCCTCAATTAGTATCGGGGGGTTGAGATGCTAGACAGTGGAGGATTTCCTACGTTTCCTTTTGGTATTTCCATTTCTGTGTCTCCTACTTTGGCCGACTCTGTCGCTATGAGGGACCATATAGTCCTTGTTTCTTATCAGATATTGTTCACTCTCATTGTCGTCTTTCTTTCACTCGCTAGATACGAATCTATTATATTAGCGCGCTCTCTTGCTCCCATACTGAAGTGAATATATCGCTATCCCATGATTCACAGCCCCAAATTTGTCGCCGGGAACACGTATTGGACAATTAACAGTTCATCAAATATCACTCGAGATGAGCGTAAGAGTAGCAGCGGAAGGTCGGACGGAAATGGCCAGAGCTGAAGGGGAAAGTAATTGGACTGATCGAATGAAAGAAAGAGATGATTGCTTGCTTGCCTACAGACGCGCTTAACACCGCCTTACCTATAGTAGCGCGCAGTATCAATCCATCGGTGTGATCACAAGGGTTCCAAATTGTCGGCGGAAGACCGGACTGGACTAGCTAGTCCAGTCGAAAGTCAGGTCTAGTGTAATGGCGGAAATCAGACCGACTGGACAGTCAGGATTATTGCAACCGACTCGACCAGGACTAGTCCGACCAGGCCGGCAAATCAATAGGATATTCTATTTTATCACAATATATTACGTTCAAATAAAGCCTTTGTTAATAAAAATTATTGTTTCCATGGACCACACGGTGGAGATAGTGCCTCGATTTGATTAGGGGTGGCGAAAATAGGTTCTCAAGTTGGCCTGGGCGCCATTCTCACTCTCATCTGATCTTTTATAAAGACTCGTCTGGGGCCAGTCCAGTCATCGACATCATCCAGGACGGGCCAGTCTGGTCCTGCCTCCAAGACTTGACCGGTCGGACTATTTGGAACCTTGATGATCGCTGCCATTTCCTAAATCCGCATGTCCCAAGTTGCCTGGAAACTGCATAAACACATTTGTACCATGTCATAATACTGATCTAATACTTCCAACAGTAGTAGAACAATAATTCAATGCTAGCTGTCAAATTCAATCTTGATTCTAGCAGCGGGAATGAGTTCTAGGATAAAGGGCCCGGGGGCGGTTCCCCACAGGATTCAACTATCATGATAACCACAATAGTGATTACAATTACAACCACAACTATAATGACCGTGACGATACTAGGGCATGTATATTTCTGTCCCTCCTTCCAGGAGCAAGCAATCGGGATATAGGATCTTTGATTTTTCCTATGACATTGAGTTGAACTGTGGTATTGTGAAGGTTGAGTGTTCCTGGGAATTGTGGTTGCGCCGTTGCCTTAGGGCCCGTTTACCTATAGACATCAGTCTAATAGCCTGCGGCGGTGCCGACCGTTAAGGGGGACTTGACGGTGGGGGACAGTGCAGCAAAGTATATGGCATTCACCCAGTGTTCGCAAGCGGCCAGGTCAGCCTGCAGATAACCGGCCGGCTTTCAGTCCGGCCAGGCCAGGCCAGTGTGAGACAGACCTGGGCTTTGTAGGCCAGGCTTCATGGGTGCCTGGCGGCGGCGGCAGGCTTTCGGTATATTCCATGTGACAAGTCAATATTTCGTTGATGTGTGGGTGATATCTGCAGATATCTGAAGATGCCGCCAGATATCTGTTGGGTTTTCAGTCCTGAGCCACAGCATTTAAACTTAATAATATTCTGATATGTTTTAGATATCCGGGTAGACAGAGAGGGGGTAGTTGCTTGTTTTCTCTTATCACTCGATTTATTGCTATAGCACGTTGACAAAATTAGGCCCTGTTTGGATGTAACGGTTCCGTTCCGTTCCCCCATACAAATCGCCCTTTCCCTTCCCTTTCAAAACAGAGAGAAGGCCATTTTCACCGTAGAAACGGTCGCTAACCAGGCCCTTAACCATTCACGCATGATGGACGGCAACGGAACTCTCTTTATCACCTTGCCTTTTCAACACCGCAGAGAAATTTCCCCAGGTCGGATATTAATTTCTACTAGGTATTCTACTATGTATTTACATTTTTAATTCATTTTTGGGTTGCCACACTAGTGGTGCTGGTGGGGGAGCGCTGTTCTCACGTTAGTTAACCATGAGCACGATCATGAGAGCAAGGGTGAATGGAAAGAAAGTTTCCTCCTCGGTTGCGCGTTGATCCACTCCTCTGCGGCCGTAACTCTTGGCGTTTCATCTCCTTATCTTATCGCAATCACATCTTATCACTCGAAAGCCTGCAGATATCGGCAGTCCGGCCAGGCCCGGTCAGATAGGCCCTGAAAGCCAGACTGTAGCCCACAGTCCGGCCCGTCCGGCCGCAAAAAAAGCCCAGGCCGGCCGCCCTAAACCCAAGCCTGACCGGACTGGCCGCTTGCGAACACTGCATTCACCTAGAGGAGGTAACGTAACATTTGATGGTCTAGCTACAAGAATCTGGGACCGTGCATGAGGAGGGTGAAAAGTATCATTGGTTAGCCTCCCGTGCCCTCTATATTTAAATCTATAGCCAGTGGCCTAGTTGGAATCCCCTGAGTCTGGAATCGCACCATTCATTGGGCTGCGGAATTTGTGGAAGTCGTTCGCTTATCCTACATATGTCTTTGTGGAGTTTATCTAGATCACCTGATAAACCCTTGAACTATTGAACGATTCCCTTCCGCAATATAAGAAGAAGAAAATGTATTCATGTTATCTGAAAGACAGCAAAGAGGGCGAGGGGAGAGTTAAGGAACAAGGAGGAAATGGAACAAGAAAATAAAGGGGTAGATAAGAAATTACCCCGAGAGGAAAAACGAGCACAATAGAGGAAAACTGGAAGTTATTAAGAGAACCTTCTCGGAAAAATAGAACTGGTTCACCTCACCAACCGGAGACTACTATGCTTTGTCAGCCCACCCTCAGAAATTTCCACCTCACAAAGCCCAAACAGGGGGTTCCAGATGAGGGTGATAGCGTATTTGCACATTCCCCTCTTAGAAGCAGAACACCATGCGGTGTCGCGGACCCTCCTACTTCCACTTTGGCTTGATCTCTTCGCGCTCGAGTAGTGATTTCACAATTTCTGCGTGCCCAGACAAACTCGCACGCGAGAGGGGTGTACTGCCGTTATTACATGGTTTGTTGGGGTCAACCTCTGCCTGTCTGAGCAGAATCTTTACCACCTCCGCATGTCCATTACTAGCTGAATAGGCGAGGGGCGTTCGGCCTGTATGATCTGCGATGTTGGGATCCACATCCCCCCGCCCGAGTAGTAGTTTCACCATTCCCAAATTTCCTTGTTCAGCTGCATATATGAGTGGTGTTTTGGCGTAAATATCTGGCTTGTCGGGGTTAACCTCTTCTCGCACTAGCAGTATTTTCACCACTCCCTCATGTCCTTTCCGAGCTGCATATGAGAGCGGCGTTTGACCGTCACGGGAAGGCTTGTCAGGATTGACCCCGTGGCACCTGAGTAGAATCCTGACCACCTCCTCGCGTCCACACCAAGCAGCATATGAGAGGGGTGTACGCCCGACCCTATCTAGCTTGTCTGGGGTGACCTCTTCCCACCCGAGTAGTCGTCTCACTACCTCCTCATGTCCCTTCTCAGCAGCATATGAGAGCGCTGTTCTGCCGTAGTGACGACATGGCCTGTCAGGGGAGACCGCTGGCTGCCGGAGCAGCATCTCCACCACCCCCTCATGCCCATTCTGAGCTGCATGTAAAAGCGGTCTCATGCCTTGACGGTCATACCTGTCGGGGGTGACATTCTTGGTCCTTAACAGTACTTTGACAACTCCCGCATGGCCAGCCTGGGCGGCATATGATAGCGGTGTTTGGCCGTCATACCTTGGTTGGTCGGGGTTGACATCCTTGTGTTTGAGTAGCACTTTCACCACTTCCTCGTGCCCATTCTGAGCCGCATGTAAGAGCGGTTGCTTTCTGTAAAGACCTCCTGGGTTGTTAGGGTTGACATCCTCCAGCGCGAGCAGTATTTTCACCACTCCCGCATGCCCGTTGCGTGCTGCATGGGAGATCGGTGTTTCGCCATCCTGGTCTTTTTCGTCGGGGTCGACCCGTCCCCGCTTAAGTAATAATTTTACTGCTTCCTCATGTCCATTTTGAGAAGCCCAGATGAGGGGAGTATATCCCCCAAAACTCCTTTTTTTGGTACCAAAAGAGTTCATATCTATCAAGGCAGTTACAAGCTCTACAATTCCAAAGTAAGATGCACAGTCTAGTCCACTGAACTGCGAACCTGCACCGGAATGCACAAATTGATACCTTGGTTGTCCTAAAAGTAATTTGGCAGATATATGGCCATCATATTCTCGCAACATCTGGAGCGCGAGGGACCTAGACCGCCCTGAGAGTTGCCTTTTCGCATGGATTCCCCAGTTTAGAGCACAGTACCGTAGAAAGGGCGCTTCATTAGCCCCAGTGGAGGAGTCAGTTGGGAGTGCTTTGACGTGTGGGGAATTAAGGTAGGTCAAGCATGACTCTCCTATTGCCGAGTGAGGACTATCAAAGATGTCCGGATGGTGGGAAAGATACTCTTGGAGCGTAGAGTGGATCAGTCGGACACACGACCCCTCCTTATCCACGGTGATAAGCCCTTGACAACAGCCAACCACTGCAGCCATTGAAGGGACGTTGTCGGCATTGAAATCATTGGACCCTCGCTCGACTCCTAGGGCATGGCAGAGCTCATCGGCCCTCAACGGCCGCTCCGCATAAGTGATCCACATCAAAGCTTCAATTCCGAGTCTGGATTTATCACCACCCTGTGCCTTTATCCGTTCTATCGCCGCACCATAAGCATCGTCCAACCCCAATCCATTTGTCATTCCCATGAGCCTTTCTAGTCTCTGGGATACCGTCGATCCTTGCAGGATTGCTTCTACGCGTAGGGAAGCGAGTAGAAACCTAAGTGCATTTATTAGTGGATAAAGAGAGGCTTGGTTTCCTGTACCGCTGACCGCACTCACATTGTCGATATATTTCCCAGAGTGTTCTCCAGAATCTCTGTTTCCAAAAACTGATCCATCGCACCTTGGGTTTTGTCCTCGGCTAGTCTAGCGCGAATGTATGTGATAATATCGTCTTTTCTGGGGTCTGCGGATACACTTACCACTCGTCCAGGGAGATGCTCTTCTATCTCGGCCCCAATAGGGGGTCTCCCTGTCACGAATACTCTGGTGCCCGGGGACCTCTCAACGATTTTTTTCAATGACTCTAGAACCCTGGCCAGCTGTACCCCACCACATTCGTCAAGGCCGTCGATGCACAAAAATGTGGGCTGTGAGGATGTGATGAGTTGCAGCATTTGCACGATGTTAACTAGTTGCGGTTCGTCTCCGTAAATGGCGTTTCTCTGCTCTCGCTGCCCTTTCGATATTTCCCTGGGAACAACTTCCAATTCACTGATCATCTGCTTCAGTAAGGACCCTAGTATATCAACGGCAGACAGCTTCCTCCGGGCCTCGGAGTCGAAGTAAAAACATGTAATGGTAGTGTTTTGTCTTCTAGCCTGATCACGCAGCCTGTCTGCTACTAGCGAACTATTATCGCAGCATGTTAGCATAAGGTTACTTATGTCTCCCGTGAGCAACCCTTGTTATCATACCAGATGAATGTTTTTCCAACACCCGGACCCCCATGGCAAAACAGAACTGCCTCATCACCGCCGCCCCCTAACCCGCTCCATCTTCTGAATTCCTCAGTTTTGATGAACCATTCCCCGACCCCTTCGACACGGCGCGCTTGGATGTCCCCATGCTGTAAGCCGTGCTCCAAGGGTGATAGCATGGTTAAGAGTTGAGATTGATCATCGGGGATAGTGCTGTTGTTTCACCAATCATTAGAAGATTTCGTAGAATTGAAGCAGCGGCCATCATTGGGGACATACTAAGACGTTTTCCACCCGTTATTGCTCAGGCAGTCGACCGGGCGGGTTATTGAGTATGGTCGGTTGATGATGCTCACAGTGGAATAAAAGGTTGGGCTAAGGGAAGAACGGAGGGGTTTGCTGGTATTGGTGTGGAGTTGTGGGTATTGCAACTGAAGGGTCTGTTTGGATGCAACGGTTCCATTCCGTTCCCCCATACAAAGGACCCTTTTCCCTCCGTTTCGAAATGGAGAGAAGGTCATTCTCATCGCCAAAACGGTGGCCAGACTGAACTGTTCCATTTGTGGCAAACAGGAACTAACCGGTGTTGGATGGAAAGGAAATTTAGATTAAGCTGTTGGGTGTGTGGTATATCGTATGTGAGATGAAATGTTCGTTGTATTCTAGTCGTACAAGAGAGAAGTCTATCTAAGGAGGAACACCCTTGGCAAGCCCACTCACGCACAGCCAATGATAACCCCAATCGCAAACGTAGACAGACCCTAGATTAACCCTAAGACGTCACCTAAGTGGATATCCATATCCCAACATTATCGTAGAGCTAACACAACTAACATATGCGACCTGCGGAGTATGATAATATGCGATTTATTTGTGTGCGAAAAGAGCCCAACGAGTGCTTAAACTACCGTATCAGTCTCCCTAACCTATGCCGACACCAGAATCACTGAACGTATTGTCCGTTGATATAATTAACCGAACAGCCAGGCGGGTGATGCATGGCATTGCTCCCATACAGCCGCGGACCACCAACCTCTGAAAAAAATCATTACCACCCTGCCGATATAATAATATCATATATCATAATGTCTTGTGTTTTTTTTTTTGTGGGGGCAGGTGAATGGCATACTAAGTACTGATTACTGCTATCAATTTAATTTATTTACTATACTCTTTTTGCCACCTGGTTGCGGCGCCTGCCTGTTTGAGTAGCGGTACCATAGTCGCCGGAAAGATTATGTGTTTGTCCGTTACAGGGTTCGTCTTGTGAATACACAAGACTATGCCCTAGAGAGGCGAAACAAGGTAATTGGGTATGATACCTGCGGGAGTTGCGCAATATCCACTGACTTTGCAGTATGTGTGCAAGTAGTCATGTAAGGCACTAGCAGATCCGCCTACTCAAAGATAGATGATTTCAATAGCTTTCACAGAGTCCCCGGAGCAGATGGGCGGACGCGGATATTCTCTACGCGGGGGTTGCTCAATCAGTGTCCGCAACCCGCCGTCCTAGGCTTTTTTAGCCACAACCCGGGTCGGACTGTAGGCCAGAGTCCGGCTTTGAGAGCCTATGCGACCGGGCCTGGCTTTACTGCAGATACCTGCAGGCTTTCGAGTGATAACGTGTGATTATGAAACAAAACGCTAAGATTAGGGCAAGTTGGAAACCACGACATGCTGCTCGGCATGCTCTCATGATAGTTCTTTTGTTTTTCAGAGAGCTTCTGGGAACGCGTTTGGACTCCCGGTATGTGTTTGTGTTTCGGGTGGGTATTTCGAATATAGGAATGCGCGAGGGGATTGTAACCTTGCAGCCGCTGGGGAAGCCGTGAGGAAAACGGGAACGCTGTGAGGGCAGCAGCGCGCAAGGGCAGGAAGCCCGGAGACTATGTGCCACAGTGTTAGTTTCCTTCTACTGTTAGCCCGGGAGTGAGTAAAGGGAAAGGAAGACCAAGCTGGAATAGATGGAGCATCCGCGGCGGTCCATACCTGGACGCCAAGTCTTTGTTGTCGATACATACTCCCCTTTATGCCGTTAGCTAGCTGCCATTAAGAGAGTTGTCGTTGAGCGAAGTGAATTTCCTAGCTCCTCAGTGTGTAATAGTGTTTCTTGTAAGAGCTCTTGGCGTTTCGTAGTCGCCGTTTCGCTTCGTTGTCGATCGCCAATCCAGGTCTGAAAAGGCTGTGTTGAACACAATGGTTCCTCGAGACGACAATAGTAGTATCAAAATGAGTGATAAGGGAAAACAGCAAACTACTCGGTGTGGAAACCTAAATATATTTATTAGCCGGTAATGTGGGGCGCAATTGCCGGCATCATTAAGGTTACTCACATTTCTGATACTGTTGGAAAGCACCGGCGATCACTGCGTGCCCACTATATTGTGTGTTCGTACCTTTTCCTATATTTCTTAGTTGTTAGTTACTAGTTCCTTTGTCAGTCATTATAAATCTCGGAGAAGGGGCGAGGATACCTGGTTTGTATACAAGTCAAACGATTGGGAGAGGAGGCCGGAAATGTGCCGAGAGGAAAGCGAGGAATGTGTCGGAACAGAGTGCGAGTTGCGGAGCGACATTGTCCACTGAAGGATTTCCGGAAAAGATGATATGTGATGGGGTTCTTTGTATTTAAACCATCTGCTCTGCCATCGATATACGGATAAGCAAGGCACATCTCCGATCAATATACACACGTTTCCTCCGTAGCTTCTTTGTACTTCTTCATCCTTCCACCAAGTACTTCTCCCATCCAGATCTCATAACAATAGATACATTCTTAGGAAACTTCTCCAGAATGTCCTCTTCCAGCCTCTCATCCATGGCATCTGGTGTTTCATCATCTCGCAGCCGAGCGCGAAGGTACGTGATGATGTCGTCTCTGGTGGGGCCTATGGATACACTTATCACTCGTCCGACAAGTCGCCTCTCGGTTTCCGCCAGGATATGAGGCCTCCCGGTCACGAATATCCGAGTGCCTGGAGACTTCGCAAGTATTTCCCTCAGCGAATCCAGGAACCTGGCTGGTTGTGCTCCAGCACATTCATCCAGGGCGTCAATACAAATATATGCGTGTCGTGAGGATGTGATGAGCTGTAGCAGCTTCAGGGGGTCCGCAAGTGGGGGCCTGCGTCCGCCAATGGTCTCTTTCTGCTCGCACAAGGCACGCCATATTTCCTCTGGGACCCTCTCCATTCCGCTCACGATCTGCTTCAGCAAGGAACCTAGAATGCTAGCCGTAGACTGCTCCTTTTGCGCCGCGAAGTCGAAGTAAAAGCAGGTAACGGAGGTGGTTCATCCTGTGCCCTGATCGCACAGCCTGTCTACCACGAGCGATCTATCACCGCGGCCTGTTAGCATTGTTTCAATTTTTTGTCTCCATCAAGAATAATGCGGCTTACCTGATGAATGTCTTACCCACCCCAGGGTCTCCATAACAAAACAAAACATCCTTATCAGCGCCACCTTGTCCACTCAATCCGCACCATCTTCTGAATTCCTTAGTTTGTATTAGCCATTCCCAACATCCTCAACACAGCGCTCGTGATGTCCCAATGCCGCAAGCCCGGATCTAGGGGTGACAGCCAGGTTAGGAGTTGAGACCGATCATCGGCAACAGTATAGTTGTTCAACACCTCAGTAATATAAGAAGTCGTAGTATTGAGGCAGTGTGCATTATCCTTGATTGTATATCGAAACATCTTCCACCCTTTATTGCTTTCTCTATTGAAGGGCTGGAGTTGCTGAGTATCGTTGGTTGATGATACTCCAGGCTGAGGAAGAAAAGTGGGGTCTGGTTAAACGAAGGTGATGTTGGCTAGTGCCACACCACATTCATACGGAGTGCTTGCACAGCCGCCGGCACAGACTCGTTCCAAAGGTCCTAGCATCCAGGCGGGTAGTGCGACACCAAGGTGTGGGTCACGTGAATAGACATAGCAGAAACTACGCAGGACCACAGAAAACATCGTGAATGTTTAGTACAAGTATCAGGCAACAAGTATCCGAACATGAGACATTCGACATATATGGTAATTTGTCTGTGCGCCATATGTCTCATGTTCGGATACTTGTAGCCTGATACTTGTACCGGCATATCTTTAGCCTAGTTCCATAGCACCAGGGGGGTTTAAGAAGGGGAGAACGGAGCGAGAGAACGCACCCATCGGAGGCCCCCCCTTCTCCTCAAATTTTCATCATTGTCTTCATTGATTTTTATCTCTCTTCACCCTGACTCTCGAATTGCGATAAGAGAGGCCGATTTGCTTTGCTTCGGAAGTTCCTATTTCCCACCCAAAAGAACGCCTGCAGTGATCAGGAGTTACCATAAAGGGCTATAATACATCCGGTATAAAAGTTTGACACAGCACCAGTCAGAGTGCAAGAACTTTTCGAATGGGGTTGTACTGTACTCTGGAGAGTAGAGTGGCAAATGAAATTCCAGCTACCGGTAAAGGCCTGGTGGTCTGATAGCAACAACCGTCTGATGACGATTTGATAAGATAAGCAGTAGAAGCAAACAGTACGCAACATAAGAACAAGGAAAACACCCTTTACGGGAAATTATTCGCATAATGGCAAAAAAAATATTTGAGCTTAAACCTTTACTTATTCAGTAATCTTATCAAATCTTTACCAGGGTGTTCCAGCCATCAGACAGTTGGCCCCCTTCAAGCCACCTGAAATGTACGCGTACTCGCGTTGTCCCTTGGACTGTCTGAAAAAATAAAATTCGCTACCAGGGTGCTAGATCCAGATTAGTTAAAAGATAGCTGTTTTAAGGTTATGGATTCAGCCAGGAACAAAGTGACTCTGTATAATCACAAACGAATCACAGCCCGAGAATGACACCAAATGGAGGCTGGCGTGTCTGGCCGCGGATCCTACCGCTTCCGACACTCCAATAGAAATTGCACTCTCCTTGCGGCTAACCGTGCCAAGGTTGTGGCGGAGCAACAACCCCCGATTGCTCGCTTGCTCGCAACTAGCACTCTCAAGAGAGTGCCTCACAGTTCAACGATAGTGCACAGCTCAACGATAAATTCATATGTTTGTGAATTTAAGAATTATGAATCACTACTAAACATGCTTTAAACGCCCTTCTGACTTTCCCATACATTGTTTTAAGTATTTTAAAATAAGTCTTCCCTTTTTTTCCCTCTCTTTTTCAACTTTTATTTTGGTGTGGTGGTAATTTTATTTGAATAGGCATAAGTCTATCGTTGGGCTGTGACTATCCTTGAGCTGTGAGGCACTCCACCGGAGTTCGAAGGTCGCGTAGCATCTTTTGAAGTGGTGGGAACCTTAGCACGGGTACTGTATCGGCACTGTGATTATTTCTCCCACGGCATGATTAAATCCTGAGTCAACGGGCGCAATTGCTGTTCCCCACAACAACAGCAATCTCAATACTTGTAGCTGCGTTCTTCTCTTACTATCTTACTATGAAAAACACCCGGAGTCTGTGTGGAAGAGGGTGGAAACCTAACTGATGGGCGACCTATATTTTCAGTGATTTTAGCCAACAGTGACCATAATTATAGTTAGGATTATGGTCGTCATGGTTCTCATGATAGCCGAATTTTGCGGGATCGTTGTTGTATTGTACGTGGACAAAATTAACCAATCAACGAACTCTCGGCATTTTGGCAGGGATGTTGTCGACCTCCTCGATATAAGCACCCCAACCCAACCAAGTAAAACAAGTAGGGGTAATTTAAATACATGGTAGTATTGAGTACTGGTATACGATCCATCTACCTTAATAAATAAAAAAGAGAAAGTATTCTGAGGTGCCTGTTGAGTGGTAATGATTTTTGTGGGGGGACCGTAAGCGGCGAGTTACACCGCGATCACCCAGGTGATCGACAATAGCCATTGACTCTGGGCTTAGGGCACGTTTACATCGATGGCGGTCTGCTAGCCCGAGGTGGCACCAGCCTTAAAGAGGACCTGACGGCTAAAGCTGTGTGAATTTGAGGGGGCAAGTAGCGTGGCGCTTACCTACGGCTGCGTGTCGTCATGCGTCTGGTGGAATCTGCGATCGTCCTCACCCCCTTATTTTACCCCACTAATGGCTTATTTTCTGCAATCACAACTCATCTCAAAGCACTAAGGAATTTAAAAGCAATTCCCTAGACTCTTGGTAGGAATTGGGACATTTTTGTCACTCAATTTTGAGTGCTGAGAGCTTCGGATTCAAATAGGATATGTTGCAATCTGCGTTTTGTATGCGAACCAGATGTGAAATTAAACGAACCTTCTGCCCACCGCCGTTCCCAATCAACCAACAGGGCTAACCACTTACGCGCGACAACATCCAGATAACTAGAAAACAGGCTCTGGTGCGGTGTGAATCTTCATGGCATTCCCCAAAGCTGAGCGAAATGGGAGGGGGTGCGGACGACTTCTTCTCGCTCGCCAAGATTGTACCTTGCGAATCCTATCTTCTGCCGATTATCGACACTGCCTAACACAGTACAGTGTTTTGTTGTTTTACACTATCGTCCTACGAATCGTGGCCTTGTATTTGACACCTGGTTCCCGTTCATTCTGCATGTGAGAAAATTGAAAACTCTAAACCCCCACCAAAGAGATCTGTAACCCTCTCACCTCCCAACGGGCCAGGCCAGGCCACTCCGGAAATGGCCTAGGTCGAACTAGGCCGAATTCGAGCGGCCTGCGAAAGCCTATCAGGCCTGATGGGCGCCTATAGGCCCTGTGATTAGCGTTGGGAACAGATATCTTGATTCCCCCACCTCTTTCAACTTCCGTGTCCTCGATTTCTTTCTACAATTAATTTAATTAATTAATCAACTACTGTAGCTCAAGTATTTTTGATAGCGAAGCGAAATTGTTCTTGTATTTTCAATGCTACTTAGTAGTCGGAGAACATTAATTGTGAATTTTTGCCGTGGACACTGCATGGTGGCTCGCTAAGAGTAGGTTGGCCTAGGCAATGTAGGCCGGCATAGGCTATATAGGCCAGGCCCGACCCATCAGACAGCCGGTACTAAGCCTATAGGCTCGGGCCAGGCCAGGCCCTAGAGAATTCCCATAGGCCAGGCCAGGCTTTGCTGCGGCCTGGCCTACCTGGCCCGTTGGGAACGCTGCCTCCAATGGCTGGAGTTTCCCACAAACCGAGTATTGAAACTGACTATGGAAAGCCCTAGTGTTTATCACTCTCACCGGAACCGTCGGGTATTTTGAAAACTCTTTTGTGAGTTTGACTAGTAGTGGCAACATGAAATGTTGGATATCAAACAGACAAGTACTATCAACTATGACATTCAATTAGTATCGAGATAGTGTGAGGTGCGAAACGGTGGGGGATTTCCTACATTTCCTTTCCTCCCTTCCTTTTCTCTGTTTCTGACTTTCGCCAATTCTGTCTCTATAAGAGGCCATATCGTCCCTGTTTCTTATCAGATATTGCTCACTCTCATTGTCGTCTTGCTTTCACTCGTTAGATACAAATCTATTCTTTTCGCGCGCTCTGTTGCTCCCATACTGAAGTGAATGTATCGATATCCCATAATTCACTGCCCAACATTTGTCACAGGGAGGATGTATTGAAACCATCAAAGTTCATCAAATATCACTCGAGATGAGCGTGGGGGTAGTTGTCGAAGGTCAGACAGAAATAGCCAGAGCCGAAGGGTAAAGTAATTGGACTGATTAAATGAAATAAAGTGAGACAATTGCTTGCTTGCCTTCAGACGCGCTTCAACACTGCCGTACTTATAGGAGTGCGCGGTATCAATATCTATCAGTATGATCGCTGCCATTACCTAAATCCCCATGTCCCAAGTTGCCTGGCAGCGGAATGAACACGTTTGTACCAAATCAGCCCACTGCTCAGATACTTCCAACAGTAGTAGAGCAATAATTCAATGCTAGGTGTCAAATTCAATCTTGATACAAGCACCAGGAGTAAGTTCTTGGATAGATGGCGCAACAGAAAATCCCTTAGGATTCAACGATCGTCATAACCACAACAGTCATTACACCACTGCAACTATAATGGCTATACTAGGGCCGGTATGTTTCTGCCCCTCCTTGCAGGAGCACGCGATCGGGTAATAGGGCATTTGATTTTGACTGTGACATTGACTTGAGCTGTGGTATTGTGATGGTTGAGTGTTCCGGGGAATTGTGGTTGCACCCGTTGTCTTAGAACTTATCCCCCCCCCCCGAGCAGATCATAGAATCCGAACAATATGCACTAGCAATACGTGTTTGAAATTTGTTAGCACTGTTGTACTACAGCTATCAGTAGAAAAGATCGGGAATTGTAGAAATTAAAGATTCGAAACACGGTTTTTCAATTGGCCCGAGCACACCGAACGCTCCAATCAGAACCCCAGAAGCTGTTTCGTCATTCCCCGATTTTTTCTACCGATAGCTGAAGATTAATTCTGATTAAGCCAACCCAGCCGAATAGGTATATCATATCATCTCATTTTTAAAAAAAGAACAGGAAAAAAGAGATAGGAAAAATCTAGGTCGAAGAAAATCCAGAACGCTACCTCTCGCCCTCGAAACTGTCTAACCGATGCATGCCTACCGCACTGTGGGTTGCTTAATTGTTATTTCCTCAGTCGCTATGGGAGATGAGAGACACCCCGTATCTTTCCACTCATACATTCACATCACGATTAAGAAAGAGTTCTGTTGTTGTTGGGTAAACCTGAAGCAACCATTCCGGAGGTGTTCTTGGCTCCCGATTGCGCGATGGTTTCTGTTGTGCCCTTGACTATTCTCCCCATTAAGGCAGGTTTGACAGGCCTTGTCTTGTGGTCGCCGAATACCTTTCAGCCAACATGATAGGATTCCTTTCCGCTGTTTCCCAGCTGGTGCGTTTCATGCTACCAAGTTGATTTCGGAAAAATAAAGGTCATGGGGAGGGGGAAGAGCATCATTAGTTAGCCTCCCATGCCCTCTATATTTACATCAATAGCCAGGGGCCTAGTTGGGATCCCCAGAGTCTTGTATCACACCATTCATTGGGCTGCGGAATTTGTGGAAGTCGTTCGCTTATCCTACATATGGTTTTTGCGGAGTGGCTCTCGATCACCTGACAAACCCTTGAACTATTGAACGATTCCCTTCCGCAATAGAGGGAAAAAGTAATGTATTCATGTTATCTGAAAGACAGAGAAAGGGCGAGGGGAGAGTTAAGGGACAAGAAAGAAATAGCACAAGAAAATAAAGGGGTAGATAAGAAATTACCCCAAGAGGAAAAACGAGCACAATAAAGGAAAACTGGAAGTTATTAGTAAACCTTGTCGGAACAATAGAACTAGTTCACCTCGCCGACCGGAGACTACTGTACTTGGTTGACACACCCTTGGAAATCTCCACCCTGTGAACTGAGAGATGGAGTTCCAGACGAGGATAATAGCATATATGCTCATTCCCCTCTCAGAAGTATGCCACCATGTGGCGTCCGGGATCCTCCTACTTCCGTTTTCGTTTGACCGCTTCTAGAGGCTCTAAAAGCTTTATCACCCTCTTACGGCCATTCGCGTATGCAGACATTAGGGGCGTTTGGCCGCGATCATCAGGCTTGTCGGGGGTCACCTCTGGCCGCCCGAGGAGCATCTTCACAACACCGCCATGCCCTTGCGTAGCAGCAGCCATAAGCGGTGTTTCCCCTACATTATCTTGCTTGTCCGGGTTGACCTCTTTCCTGCCGAGCAGCATTTTCACCAATCCCTTATGCCCATTAGAAGCGGCATGCATTAGGGGTGTTTGGCCGCGATTGTCTTGGCTGTCGGGATTGACCCTGCCGTGCTCGAGTAGTGCTTTCACAATTTCCTCATGGCCATACTCGGTAGCACTCGAGAGCGGTGTACTGCCATAATTACGTGGTTTGTCGGGGTCAATCCCTGCCCGTCCGAGCAGAATTTTTACCATCTCCGCATGTCCTTGGCGAGCTGAATAGGAGAGGGGCGTTTCGCCGGTATGATCTGCCATGTTGGGATCTACATCTTCCCGCCCGAGTAGTAATTTCACCATTCCCCGATGTCCTTCCAGAGCTGCATATAAGAGCGGTGTTTTGGCGTGATTATCCGGCTTGTCGGGATTGACCTCCTCCCGCCCGAGCAGTATTTTCACCACTCCCTCGTGGCCTTTCTGAGCGGCATATGAGAGCGGCGTTCGACCGTCATAAGAAGGCCTGTCAGGGTTGACCCCTTCGCACCTGAGTAGAATCTTGACCACTTCCTCGTGTCCACACCAAGCAGCATACGAGAGTGGGGTTCTCCCACCCCTATCTAGCTTGTCTGGGTTGACCTCTTCCCGCCCGAGTAGTCTTTTCACTATCCCCTCATGTCCCTTCTCTGCAGCATATGAGAGCGCTGTTCTCCCGTGTCCACAACATGGCTTTTCAGGGCAGACCGCTGGCTGCTGGAGTAGGATCTCCACCACTGCCTCATGCCCATTCTGGGCTGCATATGAAAGCGGTCTCATGCCTTGACTGTCAGGCCTGTCGGGGATGACTTTCTCGCTCCTTAGCAATGCGTTGACAATTCCTTCATGTCCAGCCTGCGCGGCATATGCTAGCGGTGTTTGCCCATAGTCCGCTCGTTGGTCGGGTTTGACATCCTTGCGTTTGAGTAGTACTTTCACTACTTCCTCGTGCCCATTCTGAGCCGCATGTGAGAGCGGTGGCTGGGCGGAAAGGCCCTTGTTGTTAGGGTTGACACTCTCCAGAGCGAGTAGTATTCTCACCACTCCTGCATGCCCGTTGCGGGCAGCATGCGCGATCGGTGTTTCGTACTCCTCGTCTTCTTTGTCGGGGTTGACCCCTCCTTGCCCAAGTAGTAATTTCACCACTTGCTCATGTCCATTTTGAGCAGCCCATATCAGCGGAGTATATCCCCCGAAACGACCATTGTTGATACCAGGATAACCCATTTCGATCAAGGCAGTTAAGAGCTCAACAATTCCAAAGAATGATGCGCAGTCCAGTCCATTGAAAGGAAAACTGCGATCGGGATGCACGAGGTCGTACCTTGGTTGTCCTAAAAGCAATTTGACAGATATGTGGCCATCATACTCTTGAAACATCTGGAGCGCAAGTGACCTAGACCGGTCTGAGAGTTCCCTTTTCGCATGGATTCCCCAATTTAGAGAACAGTACTCTAGAAAGGGTATTTCCTTAGGGCCGGGAGAGTAGTCAGCAGCCAGGGCTTTGACATGTCCGGAATTTAGATAGGTCAAGCACGACTCTCCTATTATCGAGTGAGGGCTACCAAAAATGTCCGAATGTTGGGAAAGATACTCTTGGAGCGTAAAGTGGATCAGTCGGACACATGACCCCTCCTTATCCACGGTGATAAGCCCTTGACTGCAGCCGACCACCGCAGCCATCGAAGGGACGTCGTCGGCCTTGAAATCAATAGAGCCATGCTTGACCGCCAGGGCGTGGCAGAGCTCATCAGCCCTCAACGGCCGCTCCGCATAAGTGATCCACATCAAGGCTTCAATTCCGAGTCTGGATTTATCACCACCCTGTGCCTTTATCCTTTCTATCGCCGCACCATAAGCATCGTCCAACCCCAATCCATTTGTCATTTCTACGAGCCTTTCTCGCCTCTGGGATACAGTCGATCCTTGAAGAATTGCTTCGATGCGTAGGGAAGCGAGTAGAAACCTGAGTACCTTTATTAGCCGATAACGAGAGGTTGGACTTTCAGCATTATTGATTCCACTCACATTCCCGATATATTTCCCAGAGTATTCTCTAGAATGTCTGCTTCCAAACACTCATCCATCGCATCTTGGGTTTTGTCATTGGCTAGTCTAGCGCGAATGTATGTGACAATATCGTCCTTTCTGGGGTCTGCAGATACACATGCCACTCGTCCAGGAAGATGCTCTTCTATCTTAGCGCGAATGTGGGGCATTCCCGTCACGAATATTCGAGTCCCCGGGGACTTCTCCAGTATTTCTCCCAATGACTCAAGAAGTCTAGACAATTGTACTCCCGCACATTCGTCTAGCCCGTCGATACATATAAATCTGGGCTGCAAGGATGTGATGAGCTGCAGCATCTGCACGATGTCAACGGGTGGTATTATGTCTTCACAAAAGCCGTCTCTGTGCTCTCGCAATCCTCTGAATATTTCCTCGGGAACGATTTCCATTCCACTAATCATCTCTGTCAGTAAGGAACCTAATATACCAATGGCAGAGAGCTCCTTTGGGGCCGTGAAGTCGAAGTAAAAATATCCAACGGTGGTGTTTTGTTGTGTGGCCAGATCGCGCAACGTGTCCACTACTAGTGAACTATCATGACATCCTGTTAGCACGAGCTCTCTTCTATCCCCCGCGAATAACTCCTGTTACCTGATAAATGTTTTCCCAGCACCCGGACCTCCGTAGCAAAACAGAACTGCCTCATCAACTCCACCTTCCAACCCGCACCATTTGCTGAATTCCTCAGTTTGGATGAGCCATTCCCCGACCCCTTTGACACGGCGTGCTTGGATATCCCCATGCCGTAAGCCGTGCTCCAAGGGTGATAATAGGGTTAAGAGTTCAGATCGATCATCGGGAGTAACTTTAGTGCTGTTCCACCCATAATTAGAAGAGTCCGCAGCATTGAAGGAGATGTTGGCATGATTGGGGATATACTAAGGCATCTTCCACCCTTGCTCATACATTGTAACAGGCGAGTTACTGCAGGCGAGTTACTGAGTATGGTTGGTTGATGATGCTTACAATGGAAGAAAAGGCTGGGTTAAGAGAAGAAAGGAGGGGTTTACTGGTGTTGGTGTGGAGTTGTGGATGTTGAAACTTAAGGGGCGTTGAAGGAGGGCATTTGGATTAGGAGACCTGCGGAGTATGATAAGAGAAGCCTTTGAGGCAGGAAATTCTGGGTGCCAAGCTATCCACGAGTGTGAGAATTTCCCGTGGGAGAAAAGAGCTCCGTGACTGCTCGGACTACCCACGCCACCCAAGAATCATCACTATAGGTATGATATCATACGATATAATATTTTCCGCTGGCAAAATTAACCGAACGGACGGGCGAGTGATGCAACGAATTGCTCCCTCCCACACTGCCGCGGGCAACAAATCTCCGAAAAAAGCATTACCACTCAACCGATATAATAATAATAATAATAGTATTATTATTATCATAATACCTTTGTTTTTTTTTGTGGGAGCTGATGGATCGTATACTAAATACTGATTACGGCTATGTATTTAATTTATTTGCCTTCAAGTATTTTTGCCACTTGGGTGTGTTTGTCGATTGATCGGTTTGGTAAATTTTGTCAATGCGCCCGAGGGAGACAAGGGAGTTTGATACCGGGTGAATTGCGCAATCTGCACTCCACCGTAGGTCCGCAAATAATGACGTAAAGCGGTTGCAGATCCTCAGGGAAACTGACTGCAGATTGCACAATTCTTGTGGACAGAATTTCCTTCTTTGATTCATTTGTCCACGGGATACCATAAAGGCTCTTCGAATTTGCTATCTCTGTGAGGTCGCTAAACTCCGGATTTAGAAACAAAGGTCCCTGAGAGGGACTAGGCTGTCTTGGATCACCTTCACTAGCATTCGCAAGCCAAGCTATACCTATTCTAAGCTAATTTCGTGATTTACAGTAATACTCGTGACCAGCGGGGATGAGTTTTCACTGTACTCCCACAAAACCCTCTTCCCAATTCCTGGCTTACAATTTCTATGCGATTGTCTGAAAAATACCCCCCCCCCTAGTTTTTATTGTTATGAGCTCTGGATGGGAGAAGTACGTGGTAAAAAGATGAAGAAGTACAAATAAGCGAAGGAGGAGACGTGTGTATATTGATTGGAGGGCCTTACTTATCCGTATATCTATGGCAGAGCAGGTGATTTAAATACAAGAAACCCCACCACATATCTTCTTTTCCGGGAATCCTTCTGTTGACATTATCGCTTGCGAACGCGCACTCTGTTCCGACACACTCATCACTTTCCTCTCCGCAAATATCCGGCCACCTCTGCGAATCCTTCGACTAGTATACAGACTAGGTATACTCGCCCCTCCTCCGAGATTTATAATGACTGACAAAGGAACTAGTAACTAACAACTAAGAAATATAGGAAATGGTACGAACACACGATATAGTGGGCACGCAGTGATCGCCGGTGGTTTCTAACATTTTTCACTCCCCTCGCCCGGCAGCCCCACAAAACGACCATTATTGACATAATCCTTGATTGGAAAATGGTGTTTTGGCTCAGGGGCTAGGATTTAGCCTATTGATGCTTTGTGTTGGAGATAGACACCCTATCGCTAAGTTAGGGGAGAGCCTCACATTCCGGCACCCCAAAATATCCAGTTAATCTGTGCTAATCTCTCCCGGCCAACATGGCATAGGCTCTCCCGCTATATTCACGATCGCCGCGGCCTCAGGAGCCAAGGGTTTACAGTATGTAACCCATGGCGGTCTCATATACTATTATGATATCGGAAGAACGGGAACACCGGGGGACAATAGTGCATGAGTTTTCGTACAACGCAACCATAACTAAAATAATAATGATCTAAAGTTACCCAACACCCGCGAGGTCAAAGCCCAACATAATGCCAGCAGCACATCCTACCGACACACGCCAGGAAAGAATACTGATAAGGCTGCTGAGGCCTTGCATTACCTTGTAAAACTGGTTATATTTCCCGTGCAACCGATGGAGGGTGTGGACACTTGAATGGGCAACCGATGATGTATATAAAAATGAAGACTCTTAACTAACTTATCTTTTTACAACTGTGTATGAACATCTTTAAGTACAAAAAACTGATACTACTCGGCCGGGGGTAGTTCCCATGTCATCACGTCATTTCCACCACTTATCGTATGATCCTCTTACCCCTCATTTCCCCCCTCATTCTTCTGACCGCAACTACCCCTCTTTTCTTCACCGCATTACCCCGCATCCCGCACCCTTCACCGAGTCCAAAACTCCCCGGTGATGCTTCCGGTATTCTTCTAGCACGTTCTAACAGGTATATAGGTTAGTGAAGGGTGGAGAACAAGTACGGAGATGTGGGCGTAGGAAGTGCTCGTGAGGACCAATAGGAGTGGGCACCGGTGACTAACAACAAAACTTAGTCTTCAAGGCCAAAAGATGGTGGAAATAGGTGCGAGTCAAGGACCTCAAAACGAGTCTTCCCCCGAGAGCAGGTTAAGCCACCCGGCAAATACCAATACTACCAGCTTATATGGAAGTTCTAGACCTTGGGCTCCACAATCCTACCCCGACTCCCATTTTTGTCTGAAAAAACTGCAAGTTCTAAGAGAGAGAGTTGACTTAAGCATGCAGGGACACTATGTAAGGGGCTCATGGAGGCATGGGGCGGTGATCGGTGCCCTGTGTACTTCATTCCGGATGCGAAGATCTTTTTTTTTCGCCGGTTGCAATACTGAAAAACTCATGCACTTTTGTCCTCCAGTGTAAGCAGCGGGTTGAAGCGATCTGTTGTCGCAGTTTTCTCTCTCCCCATCCCCGTATCTTAACGCAAAGCTTGATTATTCCAGTTCCCACGCTACTCAATACGAGAAAATGCCCTCTCCCATATGTTCCCTTACTCAACGCTTCTGATAGAGCAACGGCCTACTGCTGGTATTATTTTTCAATGCAACGGTGTGTCTCTTTGACCGTTTCCGATAGGATTAAGTTCACTCTTTATCGCTCTCCCGAAGTCTCCCGCACGGTGTTGAACAATGCCAGACTCTCTTAGAGTCAAGCAAATTGTGGGACAGCAAAGATTAATCAATGACCTGAACCCCAGTTGTCCAGGAGCACCCCAGACTCTCGAGACTCTTGTGTGTATAACGCGGGGAGTTAGTAGGTATCCCCCAAGCCGACTGCCGGACCAATTTATTTCGCTATGTCGCATGGGGCCATCAGTTCTCTGCTATACTTGTTGTGCTTGTGTACCCTTTGACGATCTCCCCGAGGAGCCTTGTACCCTTTTACACGTATTACGGAGGCCTATAACGACCAAATCGCCACCAAACCGAAAAGACAAAAAACATTTCATTGAAAACACGAAAACCAATTTGGATTAACAACAAAATTTGAGCAACAAAAAGAATAAGAGAGATTAAAGTGTAAAAAATCTAAGAAAAGTAATGTGATATCGTACCAAATAAAAACTGAGGAAAGAAAAAGAAAAACTAACTAAGGCAAAGGAAGAAAGGGAGAAAAAAATCTGAAAAGAGAAGAAGTCTAGTGCCCGGTGGAAAGGTAAAATTGGTTTATCAGCCATGTGAACCCAATTAGAATTTAAGATCTAGAGCCTTTGTTTTGAGACCGAGTTTGCTTTAGCACAGGAGAGCCTTGTCTCTGCATCTGCGATGGTGAGAATGCCTAAGCTGTGATCAAGAACATTTGGAGATATGATCTTTGCTGTCTTATGGAAGTTGTAGGGATAAAGGGGGTCCCTGCACGGTTCAGAACAGTGTCTAAAGATAAGCAGACCCTAATACATATATATGATACAATACCACCAGCTTTTCCAAATTGCTTATTGATGAGCAGGGAATCATCATTCACTCACATAATTTTCTACTCTATATCAAATTGCTTGACACTATCAGATCGCCTATTTATTGGCATACAGATGACGGTTCTATCTGGGTGTTCAATAGAAACTTGGCCATACGAGCACAATCTTTTCTTACAATTCTAGACCCCATTGCAGCAAGAATTGTTGACTGGTGCGGCTCGCCATACCCACGATTCCCTTATTCAGATAACTTCCTAGAGTGGCTTCGGATATGCGATGAGGATTCGGGCATATGGCTTTGAACGTTTGGTTTGTACGTTCAGGAAAGCATCGCGAATGCCGAGATGAGTGATGGTTTTGGGATCATGCAGCTTTCGGGAGAAAGGCTGGGAGAAAAGCGGAAGCACTGTAAGGCCAGCTTGAAAGTGCTGGAAGCCCAGCGATGGGATAGTTTGTTTTCCTTTTAGTTAGCCGGAAGTGCTCACGGGTGGGAGGGGCTCACATGGAGTAGTGTGGTACCTCATAGATGGATATGATTTCTTTGGGATTGATATATACTCCCGTAATGGCCCTTAGTCAGTCAGTTAGGGAGCGTTGAGCATCTGGGTGGTGTTATTCAGCGAGTTCCCCCCCCACTCCTGAGTGCGATCGTTCAGGGGTGGGTTCCAGGGTTCCGAATAGTCCGACCGGTCAAGTCTTTGAGGCAGGACCAGACCGGCCCGTCCTGGTTGATGTCGATGACTGGACCCGACTAACTTGGGTGGTCCGGTCTGGTTTGGACTGTTCCCAGACCAGTCTTTATAAAAGATCGCATGAGAGTCGGAGTGGCACCCAGGCAAGCGCTCGCTGGAAATACATGTATAGCTATAGTAGGATTTTAAAAGCCGCTTGCCACGGTATAAATTAACATGCCCTCAATACAGGTTGCTAGAACATCCTGGAGAGGGTAGCATGTGGTGGAAATGCAATTACCCGATGGATAAGCAGCATCGAAAACCCATATTGTGGCAATTGGTCATGTAATATCACTCAGTTAATGCACGAAAAATAGTTCGATACTTGAGAACCTATTTTCGCTACCCCTAATCAAAGCGAGGCACTATCTCCACCGTACAATCCATGGAAACAATAAGTTTTATTCAGAAAAGCCTTATTTGAACATAACATATTGTGATAAAAATAGCATATCCTGTATGGTCCTAATCTCTAGTTAAGAGCATTTTACAAGCCGGGGCTCATTGCTCGCTATGAAGGAAAACATTGTACCCCGGACTTTTAAGAAATTTTGCTTCCCAACTCAGACTTGTTGGTTTTGGTTTGTAGTAGGAAGTAGTGTGTGGTTTTTGGCTAATGCGAAATAACTTTCGTGTTTTTGTTGCAATGTTTTTGGTTTTGTTGGTTCTATTGTCAATCACCGGCACCTCCTACACCCACATCCCAATCCATGTGAATCTATTAGAATATGCTAGAAGTATATGGAAGCTGCACGAACGAGCTTTGGGTATTCGATCAACGGTGCGAATTGCGGTGTAGATTCGGGGAGGAAAAGAGGGGTAGATTCGGTGAGAAAAGGAGGGGTAGATTCGGTGAAGAAAAGAGGGGCAGATGTGGTGAGGGAAATGAGGGGTAGCGAGATCATACGATATCTGGTGGAAATGGTCTGAGGATATAGGAACTACTCCTGCCTGAGTAGTATTAGTTTTTTGTACTTAAGGGCCAGGTTCACGCACAGCTGTAGAAGTCAGGTCAGCGAAAAGGTTTCTGCACCTCATATAGTTTTGCTTCTTGTCTCCCGCACTTCTTTTACACAGTTCGCATGGAGCCCAAATTATAAGAGGTTCGGTAGCGATTTGGTCGTTATAAGCCTCCGTACACGTATAGTATTTCCCTTTTCTAAGCGAACTGCGTGTCTGGAGTTGGTTTGTGGCCGGGGAGGGTTGGTAGCGAGGGACAGAAAGGAAGAAAGGAGAAGCAGGTACTGTCAATAGTTTACTAACAGGGAAAACGAGTAGAATAAGAGGAAGAAAAATAATTACACAGTATAACTAAACTCTGTCATGGTAAATCATCACCAGGGTTCCGAATGGTCTAAGGGGTCAAGTCTTGGAGGCAGGACCAGGCTGGCCAGTCCTGGTGATGGCAATGACTGGACCTGACTAACTCGGGTGGTCCAGTCCGGTTTGGACTGGTCCCAGACCAGTCTTTATAAAACATCGCATGAGAGTCTGAATGGCACCTAGGGCAACGCTCGCTAAGAATAGAAGCATAGCTATACTAGGATCTTAAAGTCGCTTGTCAGGTTTTAAATCAACACCCCCTCACTCAATACAAGTTGATAGAACATCCTGATGAGAATAATATGCCGTGGAAATGTGGTTACCTGATGGATAAGTGGCATCGAATACGGGTATTGTGGCATGTGGTCATCTAATATCACTCACTTAGAGAACCAAAAATAGTTCGATACTCGAGAACCTATTTTCGCGAGGGACTACCACCGTATAATCCATGGAAAAAATAAGTTTAATTAAGAAAAGCTTTATTTGAACGTAATATATTGTGATAAAAATAGCATATTCTGTTGCTTGGCAGGCCTGGTCAGACCAGTCCTGATCAAGTCGGTTTCCATACTGTATTTTTTCGTGTTATCCGGTTTTTCGCCAAGACCGGGCGTTACTTAAGGTTGGGCGGTGCCTGGAGTCTAAAATGGCCCCTTCGATTGCCCCAGTTCTCATAGTAACTGAGGTGTGGATTTCAGATGTCTACTGCTATGCGGCTGAGTGTGTCACCATCACCTTCTGCAAGGGTTAGGATGGCGATCAAACAGGCGCCACGCACTAAGGGGTGAAGTACAGGACACCTAAAACCCACCCTTAGTTACTATGGGAACTGGGAGCACTCCGCGGACCCATTCCAGACTCCAGGCACCGCCCACACAAAGCAACGCCCGGTCTTGGCGAAAAACCGGATAACACGAAAAAATACGGTAATGCTAACTCTCTAGTCGGTCTAATTTCCACCAGTGGACTACATTTGACTTTCGACCTGGCTAGCTAGTCTGGTTCAGTCTTCCGCTGACGATTCGAAACCCTAAACATCACTCAAGCAATCAGACAAGGAGCTCATACAAGAGTAATAATAATATTTGTATTTCTATCTTAAGGGATTTTCTTTACTTATGCAGCATGGGGTCCCCTGAGCAATATCGTAAGGAATCCAAGCGAGGGGGTCATTTCGAGGAGGTATGGTCCAGGGGCCTCAAATAGCGCCCTGGAATCCCGCTTGGTGAAGCTGAAACAATGCCATCACCCCCTTATGATCTAACATAGAGGCAAACATGTGTGGCGTTCGGCCGTATCTATCGGGCATGTCCGGGTTGACATCTGTCCGCCCGTGTGTTATTTTCCCCACTCCTGCATGTCCCCCACGAGGGGCAAAAGAGAGCGGCGTTCTTCCAACATCATTCAACTTGTCGGGGTTCACTCCCTCCTACTCGGGGAGCACCTGTACCACCCCCTCATGTCCCTTCCCCATCATGATCCGGTCTGTCAGGGCTGACCTCTTTCCAACCTAGCAGTATTTTGACCACTTCTACACTCACACATAAGGCACCCAACGAAAGCGGTGTTTGGCCGTCCCCATCTGGCCTTCCAGGGTTGACCTCCTTCCGCCCAAGCAGTATTTTCACCACTTATTCATATCCACGCAAAGCAGCGCAGGAAATCGGTCTTTGGCCATCACTATGATACGTGCCCTGTTGGGTTCGACCTCTTCCCGACAGAGTAACGTAATTTACGGGGATGCGGCTGACGACAGGGATCCGGCTCACCCATAGCAACCATTGGAAAATCAAATCTACATTTGATTATCACAACAAAGAAATGAGATACTACCCCAAGAATCAAGCCACAGGTACTTTGAAATATAGAGAATCTGAAAATGCAGTTTTTATTTCCTGATGATAAATTGTTATTCCGATATAGAGGTTTAAAGATTTCCTATTTCATATCTAAAGTGTGGTTTTTCATAAGCATAAAGAAATTGAAAACCCTGGAAGAATTACATAATAAAATAGATAGAAGGATAGTAAAAGTATTAGATATTCAGAATAACCAGGTTTTAATTTTCTTCATAATAATTTTTGAAAGCCACAGTGATTACAAAAGAGGTAGAAAATACGTGCAAATTACATACAAATTGCATCAATTATACCATGTAATATCTACATACGTAGTTGGCGTATGAACTCAACATCTTGGAATAACCTTTATGAGGACATCTGAAGTTAGTATATGAAGTTTGAAGTCAAATAAATATAGCCTATTGTTATGAGGGACCGATTGCGAGAGAGAGGCCAATCAGAGAGAGAAAGAAAGTGTACAAGAGGAGGAAACGTTTGTATATTCTTCGAATGGTGGCTTGCTTATCCAGAATATCTAGGGCAGAGCTGATCATTTAAATACACAGAACTTGACCACATATCCGAACTGGTGGGGATCCTTCCGCTGAGAATCTCTCTCCGTGGCCGCACAATATTCCGGAGCATTCTTTGTGCTCCTCTCCGAGCATTCCAGGTCATGTCTGCGAATCCTCCCACTACTATACAAAGAGCGTATACTCGCACCTCCTCCGTGCTTCATAATGAGTAACAAAGGAAGTAGTAACAAACTGCTAAGAAAAATAGGAAAGGTACAAAAGAAACCTGGATTCATGTGGAATGCTCGCCGGTGATTCGCCATACTCCCCCTCACCGGTGAGCCTCTTTTGTAGATCTAGGCTGGTGGTTGGCACAAAATGCTTCTAGTTATGGTAATTCAGTTTCCGAAACAGTCTATTCGGTTCACCTGGTGAGTCAGCTAGTCCCAGTCCCAGTACGTGTTTCTGGAACTGAGTGCGCCGTAGTGGTTTTGTAAAATTATCCGCGGTCATTGCATGTGTTGGACAGTAGGTAAGTTCTATCTCTCCCAATTCCACCTTCATCAGCAAAAACAGATCTTGCGTCTGATCCGCCGGCGTTGCGTCCTGACGCAAGTACCGGATATTCTGCCTCCTGTGCGTCCTGGGCGTCCTGACTTGCGTCGCAACGTTCCTTACGTCCTGACGCAACGTCGCGTTCTCCTGACGTCCAGACTACCCCACATTCTCCCTCTCGTCGCCTCTTCCTCCTGATCATGCTTGCTCCGCTTCGCTTCTTCTCTGCGTCCTGACGTATCCCGCTCCTCATCCCCGCTCGAGTACTCTCAACCTGAATTAATTCGCTGCTTCCTCAGACGTCGGTCTGCTGGCGTCTGGGGCAGCAGCACTTTTGTTTTCACATCTCACATCTCACATATCACGTATCACGCCTCACTGGTCTGGCGAACTCATGATGTGGGTTTAAAGTCGCTTCTATATATTCTATGTACAGTATCAAGATCATGTATGATTCTCCCGCATAGCCGAGTCCTGATTCTCTCATCCAGATTCTTTAATAAACCTCAGTAAATGTTCTCAAATCAATCCGGCTATTTATAAGCCAGGGCCGGTCCTCCTCCTGGATCAGATGCCCCAGGCCGAGGATTGTCCCTATATCTACTATTGTAAACCCTCGTGCATCCTCCCTCTTCTGCACTGTAACAAGGCCATGTTGATCCGATAGGCGCCCTGAGTTGACTGGGGTCAGCATCTGAACACCGGCGACCTGACGCACAGTATCGTCGGATCTGTAGTCCGTGATTTTTAAGAGGGCAACTAGCGTTGCTGGCAGACGACCCATCAGCGCATCATACATTTCTTCCGTACCCGCTTGTACCCAAACCCAATCATTGCGACTGCCCTGGTTTCTAAAGTGTAGATCGCCGGTGGATCGTGCAGTGTGGATCTCGTAAACATCGGCTTCTTGGAACGCAAGAACCGGGATTTCAAGTTGGGTGAGTAGCTCAACCGGGAGTGATCGAAGAATCACATGGACCTCAGGAAGACGATGCGCTGCGGGCAGGTTATGTCTGCTATATCGGATCAATTCACAATATATAATCTCGAGTGAGACTCCCGAGATCCAGCTAAAATCCACCACGTTAGACACATCTTCCCGACGTCTCTTCAGGACCCTCCTGCGGACAACCGGCACTGCTGCGGTCACGGTGCTGGCCGTCCTGTCTAAATGATGCAAGACGTCACCTGAGAGATCGGCGTCGCGACATTTTAGAGATTCAAGGTTCAACAGTCGCATTCTGATGGCATGTTGACGACCGTA
>Ga0307513_10001086_pt1 | contig 39493 bp, 40 predicted proteins | sample 15_EM_MG_FD_202174 | JGI IMG/M metagenome (GOLD analysis project Ga0307513, IMG submission 202174) | Populus trichocarpa ectomycorrhiza microbial communities from riparian zone in the Pacific Northwest, United States - 15_EM | ecosystem: Host-associated > Plants > Roots > Unclassified | place...
TGACGGATGTTCTCCGGTTACCGGCGTTCTTTCGTGGGTATTTGGCAGAAGGCTTTGTCGATCTCACAATAGGCCGAAGATCAAAGGAAAACAAAAATAAAAAGAACTGTCTGATCAAGTCCCACCTTCAGGACAATTCCGGACCTCGTCGTCTCCCGCTTGTACATGTCCCCAGAGCCGCCCTTTTAACTACCAAACATGATGACCAGCTATGACAAAAAACAACTGTGCGAGTTTAAAAATATCAAAGCACACTAAGTGTTTCCCAACAGTTCCCTCAACAATATGACAACCTAGACTCGACAAACAGTAGTTTACTCGCGCGTCTTTGCCAAGAATACCTCCGCTAGCCGATACCTAGGTACTTGTGCACTAAATGTGGACTCTAACGACAGCAACAACCAGTGGCAACTTCAGTGAGCAATGAATACTTGTACCAGTCGTGTTCTTGCATACACAGTGCCAATATTCCCTTGGATCTCAATACAGCCCTCTGAACCTAATCAAGAATCACAACTGGTTTCTTGTTTTCTTTTACTCTTCAGAATGTGGGTGTTTGGTATATGGGTTAGGAGATGATTGTTTATTCATCATATGCAACACCCTATTGTAGAAGTAGGTATTCTTCATGTCTTGCAATCCGGACTGAGCCTAGAAAGTACTCCACTTTCGGTTAACGGAGGTATTCTTGGCAAAGACGCACGAGTAGTAAGAAAAAAACAAGGAACCAAAAAAAGAAGCCATGGTGATGATTTGTATGAGTAGATCCCCGTTTGTCCCCGGATTTCATCCCTTGACCTTGTTTTCAAGCACTCGTTTGTTCCACCTTTTTTTCCTAACTCTGAAAGGTATGGAATATAATAATCGATAGTCTATCATATCCTCAACTATCATAGCGAGAGGTCAAGTTTGCTAATCGGCCAGGTCAACTTTTCACCAGTGGGCTTATTCCTCTAATTGGTGATATTCGAACTAATCAGGGCGACGGTCTCGCCTATCACTGCACTAAAAGTGAGGGAGTGAGTGACGGAGGGATGCGGTAGACTAGCCTTTAAGTGGCTGCAGTAGGGAGGGAACCCGAATCGGAGGATGAGAGGAGGGGTGTATGACATAATTCACAGACTACAAAATCAATGGTGCTTTTTTTTTGTGACCTCCGAGGAGTCTAGTCTGGTCTGGTCTACCGGTATGATACTCTAGTAAAGAACTTGAAAACATTTTCCTTCCCAAGTGTAATGCCCCCAAATAGCCACAAGAGGACGAAATCGACGGATGGGGGGGGGAACACGATGTCGTGCCCCGATCGCACTCCCTTGTGTAATGGCTGAAGAAACTATAATTATCGCGCTTTGCGGTGAGGGGAGGTTTGGGTATAATTTTTGGGGGTTTTTCTCGAAGAGTTGGAATGGAGAGGGTGGTGGGGGGGGGGGCAAATTTAGTGCGTTTTTGATTTTTTTATATCCTCCCTTTCTTTTCCCCGCCCTTCTTCTTCTTCTTCGGGGGTGTTGTATATTGTTTGATTGATGACGATGTTCTTGGTTACTTTATATAAACCCCCGGACAAGGGTTTTTGTAAAGTGAGCTTTTGGCTTCCTTTTTTTTATATACATATTGTGGTATCCTCGTATTCTAATGCGTATTCTAGCTGCCTCTTTGGTTGAGGGCTGGGGAGGTTGTGTAGCTCTGGAGTTTCTAGAGGACTAACTTAGGGGGTATGATAGTACCTCTTTTTTTTTTCTTTCATACAAAACTGGCCTGCCAGCATTCGTTGTCCGCATCCAATGCTGGTAATTTGATGAGAGATGGTGGGTGAGCGGACTCCGTGGATGGTTTCTAGTGAAACCTTGAAAGCAATTAGGGTGGGTGGCTTGCACTATTCACACAGAACAACTTCGATCGTAACGGAGCTAGCAAAAATGGCAAGTTTAGGATGTATTGTGGTGGGAGCCCACCTTGCCGGCAATTGTACTGTTTGGTGCAGGGGGATAGTTGTGTGATAGTGGTGTTTGAACTGCGTTTTACTGCGACCCTGAAGCAAGCATGATGGTGATGAAACCGAAAGTGCCTTTGAGGGTTCGTGTGGGATGGGAGTTGGGGAACTCCGGGCATTGTGGTGGTTTTTTTTGGGATAGTTGTGGATACTGGGTTGGAATCCTTGTGAGGAATGAGTTGATTGGAGTGGGCGGTGATGCTCAAAGTTGGAGAATAGGTCAATCTCTTAGTATCGTACGCTTGCTCAGCGTTGCAGTTTTGTATCGTGGTATTGTAACCACGACTTGGTGTCCGACGTACCTATCTGCCTACTTAACTACGATACTTCTGGGACCATTCTCTTCCCTTCTCTCTCTCCATAAAAAAGACCTTCGAAGGGTGTAATTTGGGATCAACGTAAGGCGCATCTAACGTATCGCTCATTCGAACTGCGGCTCTGGTACTCTCTTCACATATCATAGTAGAATAGCACTCACTAGCTCCCTCCCTCCCCAAGCTGGGGAAGTGAGAATGGAGAAATACCTGACTGTGATAGGCCAGTGAGGCTACAACCGCAGCCCCGTACGGCATAATATCGAGAGACAGACAATTGTCTAAATTGGGTTTATAAACCAGAATACAAACAGACCGTACACACTACTGCTACCCTTATCAGATTTGCTCTTCCGTCTACGCATGCTCTCGATCTACCATCATAGAACACACAATCACCCACGCTACTCCAATAGAAGCCGACTACCGCTAACCTGCTCATCCAACTGCAATACCACCTATCATACCAGACTGTCATATTCCGGAGCAAACCCTACCGACCCCCCTCTCAGAAACCCAGCAAGCCAGGCCCAGACCCCAACCCCAGACCAAGATTCCCACAACTCAGCACGTGCTCCAGCCCATCCAGACCTATGATATGGGAAACAAACCAAACCCTATTATAGCGTGTTGGGGAAATACCAGACAATGAGCTGGGGATGGCCAATGGGAGCGGGGACTCCGACGGCATGACGGCCATGGATAGGGACACAATGGGAAGAAAAACGAATGTCCCCAACGGGGTGCTTGAGAACATGAACTCCTCGTGTTGACCTGGAATGAAGTAGTTTTTTTGGGTGGTTATTTGTGACCAACCTACATATGCATTGCTGGAGGATGCTATCTGCTCGAGCTGTGCGCTACCACCTCCCAAGAACCCTTCACAAAGCCCTATAGGTATCGTGCCTCTGGGAGGCACTCACTACTCTTGGTTCCTAGAATGCATGCAGTCCTCCTGATCCTTGTGAATCGCAAAGGTGGGAATTGGGGAGAGAAAGAGGGATGGGCAACGAAATGTGGGGTTAAATAAGAAGCTCCTTTGGTACTGGCATACATCTTGTGTCTAGTCCCGCGGAGAATGCGAGGGTAGCAAGCCCAACTGGAAGGTAAAGAAACGAGCAGAATGTCGGTGCTGTGAACCGAGTGATGTGTTGTGACGGAGCACGAGAGGAGGTTGCTGCCTCTCGAGAACAGTCGGGTATGAGGAATGGCGATCCTCCAAGTTTCTAGAAACCCTTGGGTCATTGCTATATTTACAGAATTCTCGGTGACGCCTTAAAGTAATTGTAAAGTATCCAGACAAAGCTTTTTAGGGAATAAATACATTGAATAGTAGGAAGATCAAAGAGAGCAATGAAAAACATAAAAACAACCAGATGGATCACAAAGTAATAATTTAATATCACACAAAGAAGTGAAGAAAAATGCTCAACAATTTTTAACAGAAGGTTGCGGGGTGTGACTTTGACAGAAACAAATAACCAAAGAAAATAGGATGACAACCTTTTAGCTCGCGCCCCTCGATTTTGATGATTTATTGAGGACAAAAATGAAAAAGGGGTATTTCCCATGAGCTGTTGTGGTGGTTTAGGCGGCAGCTACAGCGATTGGCTGGAGAGGGGTTCTCTCCGCAGGGATTAAGATTTCAGCTGTGACTGGAGCTCTGTGAACGATACCTCCGGTGACGGGTAGCTGCGTAGTGTTCATCAAGTACTGGTCAACTTCTCGTGCGCATTGTCGACCTTCGTTGATACCCCTGGAAGAGAAAGAGGTATTTGTTAGAAAAATCACCCCTGAAAGTTCTCTGAGGTTACAGTAACTTACCAGACAATCAAACTCTGTCCCCTCCGACAATCACCAGCAGCAAAGACGCCGGGCATGGAAGTAGAGTAGGCCCCCGGGGGTGTCTTGACGTTCTTCCGAGCGTCTCTCTCGATATCACCCAATACCCTGTCCTCCGGGCCAAGGAAACCCATTGAGAGGAGCACAAGATCAGCAGGGAAGAACTGTTCGGATCCTTCAACTTGCTTCATGTCCCAACCTCCACGAGAGCTCCTAGCCCATTCGACACGAACCGTGTTGATGCCCTTGACCTTGCCACCGCCATCGCTTACAAATTCCTTGCTCATGACGCAGTATTCCCGGGGATCCTTTCCGTATTGTGCCTTAACCTCTGAGTGGCCATAGTCAATTCTGTAGACCTTAGGCCATTGCGGCCAAGGGTTGTCTCTGGCTCTCTCGTTTGGTGGTTGAGGAAGCAACTCGAAGTTGACAACTGACTTTGCTCCGTGACGAACAGCGGTACCAATACAATCGTTACCCGTATCACCTCCGCCGATAACTATGACATCCTTGCCTTTTGCACTAATGTATTTGCTATCCTCATGGGTTGAATCGAGCAAAGACTTGGTATTGGCGTGAAGGAAGGCTATAAAGTTGGTTAACTAGGATTGCAGGAAGACGATGAAATTGGCTTACTCATAGCATATTGAATACCCTCAAGGTTTCGATTAGGGATGGGAAGATCTCTAGCAACCGTGGCACCAGTTGCAATGATAACGGCTTCATTTTGTTCCCTAAGGGTAGAGAGTTTCACGCTTTCGCCTACATGAACACCAGTGACAAACTTTATACCTTCGGCGGCCATGAAATCTGTTCTTCGCTGGACGATTGATTTGTCAAGCTTCATGTTCGGGATACCATACCTACACCAAATCAGCATCTCATAACCAATCCGTTAAAAGCTAGCGGGGGGGCTTTACATTAGCAAACCACCAATGCGATCAGCCCTCTCATACACAGTAGCAAGGTGACCGGCTTTGTTCAAACTGTCGGCGGCTGCCAAACCAGCAGGGCCGGAACCAATGATTGCAATCTTCTTTCCGGTGCGAACTTCGGGCGGCGTAGGAACCATCCAACCCATCTCGAAACCACGGTCAATGATCGCGCATTCGATGCTCTTGATCCCAACTATTCAAAAGTTAGTTAGGTTATATCATGGCAAACCTCACCCAGAGGAAACGAACCTGGGTCCTCGTTGATACCCAGAACACAAGCACCTTCGCAAGGAGCTGGGCAAACACGCCCTGTGTACTCAGGAAACGGGTTGGTTTGGAGGAGTTTGAAAAGGGCATTCTTCCATTGGTTTTGGAAAACGAGTTCGTTCCACTAAAAGAATAAGTTAGCTTTCCCACCTGAAGAAACGGATGGCAATACAAGGAGCCAACCTTGGGGATGATGTTAGAGATGGGGCAACCGGTATCGCTCTGGCAGAACGGAACACCACAATCCATACAACGGGCAGACTGATACTTGAGCTCATCTTCGTCCAACCTCCTGCTGAGCTCTTGCCAATCCTTTGTACGTGTTTTGGGGTTCCGATATTTCTCATGACGGCGAGAGTAGAGCATGAAGCCCTTCGTCTTGTTGAGCACCAAGGCAGATTTCTTTTTCTCGGCGTTTGTGTCCAAAATGCTGTCTTCCAAATCAGTTATAGAAGCCGCATGCTTGTGCTTCTCTGCCTCTTCCTTGGCTAGCCGTTTCTCATGTTGCTCGCGAACTGGATTCCCAGGAAGTAGGCCCAGAGGGTATTGGGAGACCTTCGATTTTCGGGATTCCTCTTCTAGAACCTTCTTGTAATCGGTGGGGAGGACTTTCACGAATCTAGGAAGAGCCCTGCGGTAATCAAGGAGAATTCGTTTTGCTAGTTCGGAGCCAGTGAATTGGTAATGATCTTCAACGAGTCCTCGGACCCAGGAGATTTCATGAGCATCTTCAATACCGGAGAGCTCAACCATTTCCATGTTGACCTTGGAGGCAAAGTTCTGCTTTATGTCAAGAACGTAGGCAATACCTCCAGACATTCCGGCAGCAAAGTTACGACCAGTCTCACCCAAAATGATGACTCGGCCTCCCGTCATGTACTCACATCCATGATCACCAACACCCTCGACGACGGCAGTCGCACCCGAGTTCCTGACAGCGAAGCGCTCGGCAGCAACGCCGCGGAAGAAACATTGACCAGCGGTAGCACCATAAAGGCACACATTACCGGCAATAATGTTCTCCTCGGCTTTGTAGGTGGCGTTTCGGGGAGGATAAATAACGACACGGCCACCGGATAACCCTTTTCCAACATAATCGTTGGCATCGCCCTCAAGTTCGAGTGTGACACCAGGGGCAAGGAAAGCGCCGAATGATTGACCGGCTGACCCTCGGAGATTGACATGGACAGAGTCTGGTTCCAAACCCGCCTCCCCCATCTTCCGGCTGATTCGATAGGAAAGCGTGGCACCAAGCGCGCGATCCGTATTGACTATATCGGACTCGATGCGAGTGGGAATACCTTTCTCTAGGGTATACTCCGATTCGTCAATTAGCTTGTTATCGAGTCGTATGTGCAGGTGGTGATCCTGTTTCCTGACATTATATGTGGCCACGCCAGGACGGAGTGTATGAGCGGGTGTTAATATCAGGGACAAGTCGATGTTCTTTGTTTTCTCAGTCATAAGATCTCTTCTTACGAGAAGTTTCTCTGAACGACCAATCATTTCGTTAATGGTTCTGAAACCTAGCCTTGCCATGATGGCACGGAGCTCATTGGCAACATAGTAGAAGAAATTAATAACATTTTCGGGGGTACCAGTGAACTTCTCTCGCAGCTCAGGATCCTGGGTGGCGATACCGACAGGGCAAGTGTTTAAATGGCATTCTATATGGGATGGTTAGCGTGGGAGAACACCATGAAATGGATTTAAGGGAGCTACTTCTCATCATAATACATCCCATTGCGATAAGAGGTGTTGTCGCGAAACCCCACTCTTCAGCACCAAGGAGACATGCAATTGCAACATCACGTCCAGTGCGCAGCTGTCCATCAGTTTGCACAATGACACGACCACGCAAGTCGTTTAAAACTAGAGTTTGATGAGTCTCGGCTAGGCCAAGTTCCCATGGCAATCCGGCATATTTAATACCAGTCCAACGAGATGCACCAGTACCACCATCATGCCCGGAAATGAGGATGTGATCAGCCTTGGCTTTAGCTACTCCGGAGGCAACAATTCCGACGCCGGTCTCAGATACAAGTTTCACTGAAACCCTTGATCGAGGATTAGCACATTTCAAATCATAAATGAGCTGCTTCAAATCTTCGATAGAGTAAATATCGTGGTGAGGTGGTGGAGAAATGAGACCTACGCCCGGGGTAGAATGGCGGGTGCGAGCAATGGATTGCGAGACTTTATGACCAGGAAGCTCGCCACCTTCTCCCGGTTTTGCTCCCTGGGCCATTTTTATCTGGAGCTCATCCGAATCGGCCAGATAGTGAGATGTGACACCGAAACGTCCAGAGGCGACCTGCTTTATAGCGGATCTCATGGTGTCTCCGTTTTCTAATATCTGACTTCTCTCAGGATCTTCACCACCTTCACCGGTGTTTGATTTCCCCCCTAGCCTATTCATAGCTACAGCAAGCGTGGAGTGCGATTCCATAGAGATGGACCCGTAGGACATAGCGCCTGTGCAGAAACGGCGAACTATTTCGGTCCAAGGTTCGACTTGATCAATTGGAATTGGTCTTGAACTAGAGAAATCAAAATCCAATAGCCCACGCAGAGTACAGTTCTTTATCTGCTCGTACTCCGAAAGGGAATATGCCTCGTAAGATTTGTCGTTCTTCGTCCGAACAGCATCTTGGATGTTTGCAATACTGACTGGGTCGTTGACGTGGGACTCACCACCATCGCGCCAATGGTATTCACCCGTCTCGGGAAGCCCAGGGATGGAAACAATCTTACGGCTTGGATATCCGGTCTCGTGGAGAGCAAAAGCATCCTGCGCAATAAAATCTAGCGTGATTCCCTTGATACGCGTCGCGGTTCCAGTAAAGCACTTGTCAACAACAGAATCATCGACACCTAATGCCTCGAAAATTTGAGCACCCTTATAACTCTGCAAAGTCGAGATACCCATTTTACTCATGACCTTGAGGATGCCACCATCGCAGGAGTGCTTGAAATTGTCCACGATTTTCTCATCGGGAAGATCTCCCCTAATCAACTTCTCGCGGTTCATCTTCAAGATACACTCCATGGCAAGATAAGGGCAAATAGCATCTGCACCATATCCCAAAAGCACACAAAGATGATGCACCTCCCTCGCCTCAGCGGTCTCAATGACTAGAGCAATTTTGGAACGCATTCTATTTCGTACAAGGTGGTGGTGGACACCACCACAGGCAAGAAGCGCCGATAATGGCACACGATCGGCGGAGGTGTTACGGTCGGAAAGAACGAGCACTTTGTCACCATTCTCAATTGCCTCGCTTGCCTGCCTGCATACCTCGTCAAGAGCATTAATGTAGCCGGGCACGCCCTGTTCCCTAGGGAATGTGATGTCGATAGTATGAACAGTCCAACTATTGTTAATCTGTTGGATATTCTTCAAGGCATTAAACTCGTTTAGTGAAAGGACGGGCGAATGGAGGAGCAGGCGATGGCATTGGGATGGATCCATCTCGAGGACATTGCCCTGAGGCCCAACATAGCATTCAAGAGACATGACAATGGCCTCACGGATGGGATCGATGGGTGGGTTCGTGACTTGCGCAAAAAGCTGACGGAAATACTCGTACAAAAGACGGGGCTGCTTTGCTAGACAAGCCAATGGGGCATCATTACCCATGGAGCCAAGCGCCTCCTTCGAGTCCGCAGCCTATAGGAAATATTAGTATCGGTAGGGAAGTTTCTGCCCGAGTGAGATCCAGTGACTTACCATCGGCCCCAGAATCAAGCTGACCTGCTCGAATGAGTAGCCAAATGCAAGCAAGCGAGGGTCATTTTGCAAGCTATTATCGTCCAGCGAAGGTTCAAGGCTAACCCCCGAACTCTCCAGTTGGTTATATACTTTCTGAATGGTGAGTAATTGCTCTTCGACCCATGAAGTGAAATCGAACCGAGAAGACACCCCCATCTTCAGTTCCTTGTCATCAACTATCCGCCCTTCCACAGTATCTACTAAAAGCATCCTTCCGGGTTTCAATCTACCCTTTTGGATGATGCGCTCTGGATCGATCAAAATCGTACCGACTTCAGATGCACAAATAATGCGGTCGTCGTCTGTTACGTAGAATCTACATGGTCTTAGGCCGTTACGATCCAATGTAGCACCACAGTATCTCCCATCTGCAAAAGTAAATAATGCCGGTCCATCCCAGGGCTCCATCAAACAGGCAGCCCATTCATAGAAGGCCACCTTCTTGGGGTCCATCAGTGCATTATCTTGCCAGGCTTCGGGAACCATCATCATCATGGCCTCCGGCAGAGAAAGGACACCATTGATAGTAAGTAGCTCGAGAACATTATCAAACGCCGCAGAGTCGGATCCTCCCTCCTCAATGATAGGGTATAACTGCTCGAGCTCGTCCCCAAACTTAGCAGATTCCATCTGACCTTCACGTGCTCGCATCCAATTTTTGTTACCACGCAGCGTATTGATCTCACCTATCCTTCATGTTAGCCCCATATGCTCGGGTAGAAGGCTTGATGAATTACCATTGTGAGCTGCCCACCGTAAGGGTTGAGCACGGTCCCAGCTAGGGAAGGTATTTGTGGAGAAACGAGAGTGGACGAGGGCAAAGTGGACGGCATAATCGACGTTAACCAAGTCATGGTAATAGGTATAAACTTGCACAGGTGCTAATTGACCTTTGTATACAATATTCTTGTTGCTCAGAGAGCAAATATAGAACCAATTATGTAAACCGATTTTTCTCGTACTAACTTTACGCAGAATGAAGAGTTGTCGCTCGAATTTCTTCTCGTCAAAACTCTCGGTGTCTGTGTTTTCCGGTTCTTTACCTCCCCCGTATCGACTCCCTAGGACGACAAAGGGTTGAAGTATCGTGGGTTCACGGGACAAGGCCGCTGGGCCCAGAAGAGCACTATCACGTGGAACCTCTCGCCAGCCTAACACCCGAAGACCCAAGGAATCTGCGAGTTCAACAAAAGTATTCTTACTCTCGGCAAGAACCTCCTCGTTTGGCTTGAAGAACAGGTTCCCGACGGCATATTGGCCCTGCGGGGGTAGAACAAATCCCGTGGATCCAGTAAACTCTTTCACGAAGAACCTATGGGGAATGGATGTCATAACACCTGCGCCGTCGCCATCACGGGCATCAGAACCCACTGCCCCCCGATGGGTCATGTTGCATAGTAGACTCCGAGCATCACTGAGGATCTTGTGACTAGCAATTCCTTTGATGTTCCTGCCCGATTTTTAGAATAATTCTTGAATAATTTCTGGGAGAAGGAATGGATTACGCTGCAAACCCTACACCGCAGGCATCCTTCTCTAATTCAGGGTCGTAAAGACCCTGTTTGAGCGGCAAAGCGCCGGCCCATGACCGGTTCTCGGGGGTATTCTGGTAGTTGTAGATGTTCACGGGTTCTTCGATATCCTCAATCTCGCTCTCATAAACCGGGGCCATCCTTTGGCTCGATCGGAGAAAGCGCAATCGAGAGCTAAATCAACCTCGCTTTCCTAGTGAACAAGATATAAATTGTTTGTATACTGGGGTGATAAATTCTCAAACCCGAAGGATAAATTTGGTCAATTGCACCGCAAACAACCTAGAACTTGTTTGTTGGGCGAGCGACGGGAGGAGGGGGGGAGGAGGCAGGGGTTTGACTCTGATTTTCCAGCTCACGTTCAGTTATATGTGGCAACAGAAAAGTTTAATTGTGCGAGTGCCACCCTAGAGGGGCTCGGACACGGGCGAAGGGACTGCGGTAGCTTGATGAGGAAACAGCTAGGCGCGGGGCACAGTGCGTCTAACCTTTGGGGGGGGAGATGAAGAATGATGCGGATCCCACGATAGACAGAGAATAGAAGGGAGGAGGAAGAGAAGTGCGAGGTGGCAGAAGGAAGGGGAGGAGGGATGTCTCGATGAAAATATCCGGCTATAGTTAACTTATAATTACTGAAGTGAAAGGACCCCCTAGAAACTGAAATGCTTTTCACGCTAAATTATGGAGGGGTGAGAGAGGGGCGGGACGTGACGGTGGGGAAACCCTAGGTCCACCGACCGATAACGTCAAAATAATTACCAACAAAAGAGATAAGAAATTCTCAAATCGAGCACACAACAATCGAATTTCAAGGAGTCTCCAAGTGAACTGCCTTGCCCTTTGTTCTCCAAGCGTCAATTCTCGTTCCTCTATCACAATAACAATATGTATATGAAGAGAAAAGAAGAAAAACTCTCTGCCGGCATCCAAACCCTCTATGATAGCTGGCAAGTGGATTAGCATTGGTGGGAGAAGTCTATGACGCTCAAGAGGAAAGCTGGTGTGCTCGAGCACAGTGCGGGTATGACTGAGGTGGGAAAGAGATCGCTCCCCCGTCATCTGATGGGCCGCAGCAAAGGTAAGAAAGAAGAGGGCAGAACAAAAGTGGGAGAGATCACGGATTGGTAAGGCAGGAGATTGGAGATCCTTTGTAAAGTAGTTGTTCTTATGTGAACACCGGTACTGATCATCGAAGAAGCTCAGTAAGGCACAGCAATGAGCTTGAAGTGTGCTGTGCCCTTTGGACAGACGTCAATGTTCATCAACTCCATCGCCCCAGCATCGTAATCACGACGTATGCGGTCATTCATGTGAATGGAAAAAGTAATACACGGGCACCCTACTGTACTCGAGTACTGGTACCGCAGGCACAACTGCATTGACTATGATTAAAAATGCCGCCTCTTCATGATACCTTCCCGGCACATAGCATTGATAGCTGAGCTGTTAGCAGTACTGTAAAGCGGGGAAGCACAATCCGCAAGTCTTACTGACCGCACACAAGAACAAAAAGGTCATTATCCTTCCTCCTTTCTTTTTCTCTCTTTTTCCCTTTTTCCTTCCTTTTTCTCGCTGTTGGCGGTCCTGTCCAGGATGACCGTGCACTACCATTTTCACAGACAACAGACACACACACACACCCCACGCTGCCCCTCCAATCATGGATCGTTGGTTCGAGATCTATTACGGCAAATGCTTCTTTTCCGGACGGTGGATGCTTTTTGGTAGTGGTTTAAGGTGCGGCTGCTTGTGTGACAATCCGACCAACCTGCATCCTTCATTCGTCCTGAATCCTGCATCGGCTCAGCATTGACCTTGCAATACCTGATTCGCTCTCTCCCTATCAAAACCCGTCATCCATGCCTGATTACTATAAACACGGTATTATTCGCACATACTGCATAGCTAGCAGGCACCACGAAACCGTCCCCTGGGACAATCTCTGCAGAACAAAAACTGCTGTATAAAATTATCCTTCAATGCGTAGAGCGGCAAGGCATCCCCGCAATCAGGAGTAGGATCCGGGTACTATTCCCCGGGTCTTGGTTTTTTGATTCTGATATTTGCACTTTCATTTCTCCCAGTGTCGCTACATCAACGATAAACCCTCTTTTTTGGATACCAGTGCCACCCAAAAGCACCCCTGCTGTGGCACCCTGTTCCGTAAATGCTGTATCATACTCGAGCACCCATCCCTCCACGTTGGTGGATCGTGATGGTGAGAGTCTGATGGTTAACCCGGGTTTCGGGGGAATTCGGATAAAATAACAACTAATCCCAACACGTTTTATTTATCTGGGGAAAAGAACCAAGGAACTAACCCCTCCTTGGTTCAAACAACCGGCCCCACTTACTCAAAGCCCACTCTTCCGGCGGGTCAACTCTTTCCTAATGTCGGCAAAGTGATCTAGGCACAAATTCTAGATCCTCAGCCCAATTCTCAATTTTTTGAGGACGCAAAACTCTTCAATCACGGGTCTATCAATTGGCCGCCGCCCCATACCCGTAACTCGAACGAATTATCCACACAGCAAGAGGCGGCCAACTTGAAGAGTTAGTCCCAACCCCTTAACAGCGGTTCTCCGTGCTCCGCTGATTTCTGCTCAACAGCATCCGAAATTGCTAGTACAGTACTTGTATGATACTCGTATCTCGCCACTGCTGAGCAATGGGTTTTGGCATTCGCAAGTTTGTTGCCTTCTCCATCACCCATTTTCACCGACTAGAAATCGCTTACTGCACACCGTACGAGAAGCCATCCGAGTATTCGTCTTCAATTCCTTCGGGCGAGACCATTCCCCGCGGAGAATGTTGGTTGTCTCAGCGCAGCACTTTTGCTAGGATTTAGGCAGTTCAGAGGGTGTGTTTTTCAATTTCGAGCCATTTCGGTTTCCGGCATCGGCTGGCCCGATTTTGCATCCTCCATTCGATGGTGGTGTACTGTACCGGAGGGAAAGGGGGAAAAAGAGGAAAAGAAGGAAAAAAGAAAGAAAAAAGAGAAGCAAAATCACGCGTCCATTTGTCTACGGGCGGAATCGGGAACTTTCGAAATAAGAATTGCTATTCCGTCTAAGGCTACATTGTTAAGGGTGGCGATTCGATTGCGCCTAAAATGTTCATTTTGCATCAATTTTCAAAACCAACCATTCCTGTCATTGATGGGGTAATGAGATGTGTCAAGATTTATTGACCATGAAGCCAGTACGGTGCGGACACCTTGGATCATCTCTCGGTTAAGGTAGGCTGACTTCAAATAGTCCTATTTCAGCTCCAACGGATGAGTGAAGCCAGCATCTAGGCTCCTAGATGCGGAAAGTGCGGTCTGCCGCCCGGGCATTACTTGGCTATCATCTCTGGGGATTAAGACCGAGTACGGTAGCCTCAGCCAGGTTGGCTACCGTAGTAATAACGCTCGGATAGTTTGCTTACCCCCAAGAGCGGGGTCCGCATGCGCATGAGATGTGATTGGAAGGATACACCAGCATGGAGGGGGAAACTTTCATAAAGATCAACCCTCGCTCTCAAACAGAATTTTAGTTTATAGGCGTTGCTCTTTAGCACAGAATGTCCCTCGGTTACTTCCGCTGGCATCGTACATTATCGGACAGAAACTGGCCGAGGCTTACTACGATACCAAACTCTTTCACTTGGGATTTGTAGAACTAAGCTAAACCCTACTAGTGTTTCTAACATCGAAGGTATACCCATCGCGGGTTGCCTCCGGGTCTACTGTGGTCTCAAGGGCACTTCCGGGGGCGACACCCAAGACCCAGCGAACTATTTCGGCGAGCGCTAGGAAAGCCAGATACGGTAGAAGGGCCAAAGTGGAATCAAAATCGGTTCTCGTCTCTACTACGATATTTCCCCTACTTCGCAACGATAAGGGAGCAGGAAACGTTGCACCACAGCCCAAAGTGACCATTAGCTACAATAGTTTATATCATATCACATCCATGTATTTCAAGTCACACGAATGCGGGGAAGATAGCATATGGACCCTTTCCCACCAACAGTACCTCACTGGGGTAGTGAAATCCTACCTCGTTAGAGCCTGATAGCCGATCTCTCAAACAGAGGTAAGCTCCACAGACCAGCTCTCGCCAGTGGATATGCGGCCCGCATATGCGCACGCGACCCGTTCTGCCCCAGTAGCAGGTTCAGAACCCAAGCAGTTGTTTCGCCGAGTCAGGAAAAATCAAAGCACCGCAGACAACCCTGCCACACAATGAGATATCAAAGAATTAAGATATCAAAGAATTAGGATATCAAGTGAAACATCCCAAGGTGGGTTAGTTACCGCCGACAAGCTGTGGAGATACGAAAAGGTCGGAGAGAGCTGCTACGTATCGTACCTACAGGTAGTGAGAAAAAGCAATCATCAGGGTCCTTCGGGTACCGGTACCTGCTCACGGCAATCTCCGGTCACACAAAGAAATGGACAGGGCTGAATTTTGGAGCCGGGTTTGCGACAGGTCAGGTGTTTCCAACGGGTGTTAGAATAACACGGTATTTCTGATACTGTAGCTGCTATGCAATATCAAGGGAATATCGTAGCTGAAATGCAGCCGAGCATACGGAAAAATTTCCAACCCAGCCACTTTTTTTTTGAACGAGTATTGGCCCTCGATTGTTCACCACTCCAGCACCGACACTACTCAGTTCTGGCCCATATCGTACCTCCGCCGTCTTGCGCGATTAATCCGGTTTCCAATCGATCGTCATATTGAGCGAAAAGCGCTCGTTTGGTCATTGCACATTCGCAAATTTAAATTGCAAATACCACGACCGCTCACCATTGTATACCGCAGGGGCGGTTTACATACTAGAATGTGTAAGGAAGCGCTCCACGCTCTCCCAATTCTTATAAAATTCTCTGATGGGCCGACGATGGGTAATAGAGCAATATCTGCCCCCCTGCTACATTATGGAAATAGGATATTACACCCATGGGGACCGAGCGGTGTCGCGCGCCGACTAGTAATTCCATCTAGTAAGTTATTTACATCGTATCGAGTAGCTTACCCTAAAGCCCACTACTAGGGGGCGAGAATACTTACAAATCATTCTAAAAGTAAATAGAATCGGTCCCAAGGCGTGCACCGTGCCATTTTCGGGAGGTTGTTGAATTGCGCGCTCGGCCGGCTTGGTGCCTTAAATCCACAAACCGCAAACGACTCGAAATATACTTCCTGAAATGAAGCGCGAATACCATGTTACAGAACCTAAGGCAAGCTCCAAGGCCCATTACGCACCGGTGATCAGCAAGAGACGGCCAGGATTGCTCCATATTCGGTATAAGGTATCCGGCCTCCCAACTTAGCAGTGCCTTCTCGGGCGCAGTTATATTTGGGAGAGCAATAATAAACCCCACTATCAACTTTACTAGATACCACCGACTGGCTCGCCGCTCTATTCACCACAATCCCATCACAAAGATCCGATTCAACATGAACCTCCGGAACCAAGATCACACTCAATCACTCGAAGGTCATCCATCCGCCATCATAGTGCCACCCCCGAACAACCTCGAGTTCCTTCCAATCCCGTCCTGCCGCATCTAACCTCAGTATGAGGAGATCTCTATGGGGCCTCGCCAAGTGTTCCCCACCAAATTTAGCTTCCCTGCACTTGGACACTGCCCAAGTACGGCAAACGCAAACAAGCGAGCATTCGCACTTTCAGTATCATGCTCTCGATCAGTGACGTTTTTTGCACGATTTTAGTCGGACATTGTAGAAGTCTGTGCCTGAGAGGGTAGCAGCATGGAGTACTTAGGGGGGCCATTTTTGGTTGTACGAAGCAGACTCTGGAGGTGTGGCATATCGTCGAGGGGGATTGGCTCCGAGAGCATGAGCAGACACCGCAACTCGAGTTTACGGAAAGCACATGTTGTCACTCGCGACGCTAGTTTTACTTTCCTCTCCCCCCCTCACCTCGAACACCTCCAGCCCCCTACCCTTATCACTCGGGCTGTCTAAAGTACGATATAATAATCAAATTAGCCGTCGAGCGGGATAGGGGCAAAATTCGTCAACGGTTAGTTGTTCCTGGTCAGAGAATCAGAATTTTCTACCTCCTCAGCACAAACGATTCAGCACCTGGGGGTGAGCTTAAATATCCTCAGCAAATCACATGGCTCGAACAGCCTTGGTGCGCCTGACAGAAAATTCGACTGTTCCAGATCACCCAATGGATAGCATCCTACGACATTTTACTGCTGATAGTAGGAATTGGCATTAATCTCCCCCCCCCTTGTTTAACTAACACAAGATAGATCATTAACCCAAGCGACATAATGTGGTATCAACTTTCCCTCCCTAGTCTCACTTCACTCCTTCTTTCCCAAAATAACTCATTGGGCGATCCTGCTAATGGAAAATAGAAAAACCCGTCGCTCAAATAAAAGAAATCTCCGGGTAATTCGGATCAGCCCCATCAAACAGCTTCCCCTCAGAGTCTTCGAGAACTTTATCGAAGAACGCCTTGAGGTAAACCCTCTGTATCTCCATAGCCCTCAAACCCCCGATAGTTCCGACAAGCCCCTCTATTTCTTCCTTCGGGAACAGATTCTTCAGCCCGAGTACCTCGATAAGCGGGGCGAAATCACAGAACGTAAGATGTGCTGCGCCCTTGAGCGACAACTCCCTCTTCCATCCCTTGGAGGGGCTATCCCAGAAACCCTTCCACGTCTCGTCCATAGTGCGGTTATGTCCTTCAGCGCCGAAGAGGATGAACGGCTTCTCGAGACCACTTTTAGTGACATTGCCTACTAGACTCCCGTCGAGGTTGACTCCCCCGAGAATACTATCTTCCGCAGCCATTGCACCAGCAGCGGCGGCCCCTCCCAACGAGTGTCCAAATATGCCCGTCTTCTCGACCTCCAACCCTTTCTCTCCAACGCCCGGAATAACGCTGGTAAGCGATGCCATACTCAAGGACTTGACTACGAAAACCGCATCTTTAACCCTCTCTTCGTAAAACTTGGCCACCAGTTCCGTGGTGATATTCTCGGGAAAATTAGCCACAGCTACTTTCCCATCAGGAAACTCCACGATGGGCGAATCGTAGGTTGCATCTAGTGTCGCGACCACGTACCCATGGCTCGCGAGGTCCTCGGCGAGCGTGGCGTAGACATACCGACTGGTGCCTAAGCCCGTAGAGAGGAGAATGGGCTTCACCTTCTGCGACTTGACCGGCGCGCCGTAGTAGCTGTTTGTGGTTATGCTCTTGACCGTCCCATTCGGCAGGTTCTCTAAGGTCTCGTAATACGTGGCCACCGCCGGCGACATGTAGTCTGGGTGCGGAAAGTTGGCGTAGGTGGAGGTGGTGGGGTAGTATAGTGTCATTAGGATCCTCCGGGGCTCAGGGGTCGGGGCGAAGATGTCATTCCTGGTTTCGTCCGTGATGAAGAAGTCGTATGTGCCAATTACGTTGGGGCCTGTTGGGGGCGGGAGGGATACTGCGGTGACATGGTGGAGGAGGAAGGGTAGGGAAAGGCACAGCAGGTTGAGGAGGGGTTTCAGAATCATCGTTATAGAATCGATGGGAGAGAGATAGAATGACAAGGTATCGTACTAATTCCCAACCTTTTTAAGGAAAACTTCAAACACCCAATTCTCTTTAAACCTCCAGGTATCTTTTCTCTGGAAGGTATCGAGTGCGGAGCCGAAAGTATGGAAGGAAGGAAGGAATCAACTGAACTATACCGCCCCTTTATATACCCATCCCCTCCACTATCCAGTCCTTCTACCAATAATACACCTAGAACCTGGAACGGACAAACTAAGTACCGAACGTCCCCCAAACAAGCATAAAAATAACAAGGCAGCCTCCGCATCCGGTGTCGCCCGATGACACACTAACAAACTACGATACTATCATATGCTACACTATACGTACTCTCACCATAAACTACCGGCTTAGCACACAATGGCATGTTACGTTACATTACGTTTCGCCCGGTTACACAGTAGAGTTACCTTTTTTCCGACATTACACACAATCCGGGATACATACGTGCGTGTACATTACAGCGCAGTGCGCACCATCGTGATACAAAATCGCCATAGAAGAGTGAAAAGAAAAAAAGGAAGGCGAAAGGAAAAAAGTCCAAGTCAGCACTTGAAAGGTGACGATGGTATGGGGACTCAGCCACTGAGGAAGCTGGAAAAGAAAAAAATAAGCGCCAGAGACAAATGATTCTTCAGCATGGCGCAGAAGGACGGTGCGTGTAGAAGAATTGAATGAATGAATGAACGGAGGAAGTGCAATATTGAGCACGGGCAGGAAGTCATTGGGTGTGGAGATGTGCAATGAGTGAACGAACGAATGAATGGTAGGTACGGTAGGCTTACCCTTGCGAGGCCTTTTCTTTTTCTTCCCTTTTTAGTCGAAGCACAAGAAGTGTACTCGAGTACCGTATGATACTACGTTGTACAGTGCAGTCCTGTGCTTGTAGAGTTCATCGGAAACGGTAGGGCACATACATATTCTGCCTTATGGGTTTACCGTGGGTAACTGTACCATGGCTTTCTCCTGTTGTGCTATGGCTTTCATACCGGGATTAAACTGGGGCTAGACTACTATCGGTAATTTACCGCCTGGAGTAGCCCACTCACCGCTTCTCACTCGATGAGCTGGGAGACTGGAGAGCAGCTACCATACTGAACGTAAGAGAATAATAATAAAGAGATACATCCAACTAACGCTCCCAGTCAAAAACACAAAGGGTGGGAGGGGGGGGGGAGAAAGGAAAAAACTTCCCCAGACCAGGAACCTTGACAATCAGCGGGATTAAAAACTAAACTTGGATGTCATTACGCTCAAGTGCCAAGGCTACATTACTAACCAACTATCTAACCGATTCAGTACACTAACTTAGAGCACAATAGAAAAAAATACAAATGCAAAATGGAGAAAATTGTCCCTATGCAGTGGCTCCCTCCCTCCCTCCCTCCCTCGACACCTCGTGTAGCACTGTCTCATATTACAAGTATCGCTCGGGTAACTTGCCCAACAAACCTCCACAGCCCGGCGGAGTCGCCTCCGCACGCACCCACGCACGCACAACAACGTAATCCAGCTTGGGCTGTAAAAGCGAGTGAGTACCTGTGCCGAATGGGTTGCTAGACAAAGCGAGGAGAGAAATGTCCAAGGGTGAAAAAGAAAAAGAAAAAAAAAAGCTCTTGTAGGGTGTGAAGACTCTGTTTGTATTAGGTTGAGGTTAAGCGTGCGAGTTGTGTTGTGGCTTAAAGCTGCTTTTAGGTATTTTTTGGCGGGGGTCAGAATGCCAGTGGAATTTCAAGCCGTACTGTACGTCGTAAGGGGCGGCGGGTGAGCGCGGGTGATAATTGTTCTATGATAACTTTGCCTTTCTATAGCTATGGCGAGGCTTACCTTAACTAAGAAAAGGGAGGAGGTGTGCGGGAACGCCTGGGAAGGCTTCAAGAAAGTTCAATATATCTGAGGTGTTGTAATTGCACTTGTAATAGTACTAGGCTTCGGAACTTTCTTTCCTTTCCTTCAATTTAGATTCTAACTTGTCACATAAGGCGGATATCACATCACTATCTACTACAACACGACACTCTCCACAGCTAAAGGAGCGGGGGGAGGGAAAAACAGACATCAGAAACGAAACAGCTTCCTCCTATTAAAAGGACCCCGCGGGTCGCGGAAGCATCAGCGCAGCAAACGAAAGCCCCAAAAAGAGAGGAAAGGAAAAGAAAAAGGAGAGAAAAAAGGGCATCTGATTCTAAGTAAATTACAATGCTAACCCAAATCGAATGTTATCCGTCCCGCCGTGATCAGATAGGAGGATCTACGCCCTATAGTAATGGCTATAGGAGAAAAGGTTAGTCAGCAAGGCAGATTCGCCATCTTCCAGGAGGCCAGGACAGTAACTTACGTCTCCTCAAGTGTCCTTCCCTTCAGGAACTCTGGTTCCGATCCCGGGACGTAGATGTCCTCAAAGAGAATTCTTGAGGTAGGGTCCGGCACTGGTGCCTCCTCGGCTTCCTGGACCTCTTTGTCGACGGATGCCCTGGCTTCTTTCTCAAGTGCTTTCAACTCATCCTCAGAGACAATCCCCCACTGCAAGATGTTCTGTTTAAGACCCTGAATTGGGTCCTGAGTAGAACGCATGCGCTGAACTTCCTCACGTGTGCGATAAGTGGTACCAGGATCGGACATGGAGTGGCCACCGTAACGGTAGGTGACGAATTCCATAACCATCGGGCCCTTTTCGGCAATGGTATATTCCTTAGCATATGCACTCGCCTGCTTAACAGCAAGAACATCCATTCCGTTAACTTTCAATCCAGGGATGTATTGTCCACGCTTGTAGTAGTCGGTCAAAGCCGAGGATCTGTTCGCCGAAGTGCCCATTCCGTACTTGTTATCTGTTTTATCGCACCGGTCAGTGAGCGATTAATAGTTACGCGTTATCTTTCTACAGATAGCCATACTTTCACATGCGAAAATAACCGGGATGTCCCAAAGCTTAGCCATGTTGTACGCCTCAAAAACCTGACCCTGGTTGGAGGCACCATCACCATACAAAGCGAAGGTAGTGTTCGGCCTTCCCAAGTACTTCATCGCAAACCCGATCCCAGCGCCGACAGGAACCTGCGCACCAACAATACCATTTCCGCCATAGAATCCCTTAGTGAACATATGCATGGAACCGCCCTTTCCATAAGCGATACCCTCTCTTCGGCCAAGTAGCTCAGCGATGATGCTTTTGACAGAAGCGCCGCGCATGAGAGCAAAACCATGGCATCTGTAAGCAGTGATAACTTGGTCATCGGGGGTAATAGCATGCTCGATACCAGCAGCAACGGCTTCCTGTCCGGTAGACAAGTGGCAGAAACCACGAATCTTCTTCTCCTTGTAAAGCTTATCGGCCGCCATCTCCATTCGCCTATACTCGCAACCCGTCAGCAGCCTAGACAAACTGTCACTTGGCCATTGTGAAGCAAGAAGCGGCGGGGCAAGGCAAATTTTCGAATTCTGGACCCGAGTATCCCAAAACTTTGGCAGAAACCCCCAAATTTGACCATCCCGCTACGAGGAAACATCGGGGAACCAAATTTCCTAGGTCTCTCGAGAAAGAGACAAGGACAGGTCTGTGCTCACCGAATAGTAACCATATCAGAGTACATCTTCTTAAGTTCATTCTTTGACACATTCAATTCAGTACTCGGACCATCAATCATGTAACTCTCGAAACTCTCATTGGAAAGGTTGACAGTGAATTGTTTGTCGTCTTCCTAAAAAGCTCACACGTCAATTAGTCCAATCGTTCCTTCCCAACTATCCGCGAAGAGGGGGGAAACCCTACTGCGGGAACGGAGCTCCTAATCGTATGCGAAGATGCAGCATCCGTTTTAACAGTCCTAAATAACCTGAGCGGTGCTATGCGAGTAGCCTTAATTGAGCGAGCCAAAATCATGATGTTCGCCTAGATGGGTGAAAACGGGGGATATGCAAGTTGTGGGTCGGTTCTTTTGGCAGACGAGCGAGGGAGGGACAGTGGAGGGAAAGAAAGCTGGTGAGCAAAGAAAAAATGTTGGGCGGGAGGCTCGGTCCGATCCGGTAGTAACTCATGATCTGATTAGATAACGGACCCGGTTCGTTTGGTCACCACAGTATGATAAGTTAGGAGATCAAATGTGGGGGAAAAACCACGCTGCAAGTAAATTTAATGTCAGAACTGGAGGCTAGGTATTTTTATTTTTTATTTCAGAAAAAAGAAACCGCTTTTAGGTCCAGTGAATTATTTTACACTTCTATGGTTGGTAGGAACTTTGATGCTGTACATAACCTAGTGGACAATAAATACTCGTCCCATAAGAACGCAATTAGGAGCCTGGGGAGGAACAAAACAAAGAAAGAAAGAAAAAGAAAAAGAATAGATAAATAACAAGGGCCTCCCAATTCTCTCTCAGTATAGTAGTTTTTGTAATAAATAAAAAAAGGAAAGAAAGAAAATACGACTCACCTCCGGCAAGAGAAGAGACCAAAGATGTTCATATTGGAGAGCAAAGGTAAACAGCGTCGCGTGGGAGGCACATAAATACACTTGAGTGAAAAAGGTTTCCGTAGGAAGAAGCGAGAGTGGGAAATGGTGAAAGGAAGGAAGAGGGAGCAAGAAACAATACACAAGACCGAAGCTGCATAACTTTGTTCACCCAGATAAAAACCAGCAAGAAAACGAATCAGAAGGTTGGGAGGAGAAAGGAAGAAAAGGGAGAAAAAAGTACACCCATACCACCCCCCAAAAAAAACAAGAGAAAACAGAAAAGTGATTTAACGAAAATAAAAGAATCAGCGGACACATCTTACATAGTCTGCCTTTGGGAGATCATGTACAGAGACTGAGGAGGACTGGAATTCGTGGAATGCAAAAAATTATGCTTGGGGCGGCGGAGCTGGTGTCTGTCCAAGCGCTGCTGCCGCAGACCGTCGCGCCCGCGCTCGTGCTGCCCCTACCTCTGCCTGTGCTGCTTCCACGTCTGCTTTTGCCTTTTGTTCCTGAGCCTTTGCTCTCGCTAGTTGCGCAAGGGCAGCCTGGATGTCTGCTAACGGAACCAACTTGCGGGGAGAGGTTGGATTCGGAGGTTGCTGAGGAGAAGAAGCATTGAGCGGGTGATTGACTGTTGGCAGCGCGGAAGGAGGTGGTGAGGACTGAAGCACAGAAGCAGCTGAAGAAACCTGGGACGTTGCAGCCACAGCCGAAGTAGACGCCTGTTCAGGGCTGCTTACCATGTGGGCGGGCATTGGTGTTATGTCTTGTACCGGTCCTGTGGCTGAAATGACTTGTGTGGAGAGAGCGGATGTTTGTTGCGCAACAAGGACAGGGTCATAAGCCCCGATCTGTTGGGGGGGGGTAGCAGGCAACCCGGTACCTTGCGCCATGAGTTGAGGATCGATCATTGAATTCGAGGTAGTGGATGATTGAATGCTTTCTTGATTAGAGAAGCCGTCACCGTGGTGTCCTGCTCCGTCATTCTCAGTCGCCTGGCCCGACAATATTTGAGCCAATGCCGCATGTTCCTGTGTCGGGAATAGTGCGTGCTCGTTAATAAACGCCTTAGTAGCATCTGCAACGATACTGGCTATGGAGGTTCCGTTTGAGACGGTTGGGATAGACGGTCGATAGACAGGAGGCCACAATTGCTGCTGAGGGAGGTGGCTCATGGAAGCCCCTCCTGTAAGATGACTTGGAGGAGAATGGTGATTGTGAGTCTGATCTGGTGTGTAAGGGGGCTGCAATGCTTGTGAGTGTTCGACGGGGCCCGGACCAAGGTACGCAGGTTTAGAGGCCTTAGCGGGAGTCTTGATTACCTTAGCCCTAGGTTTCCTAGTAGACCCCATACTTGCAGCCTCGTTCGGGACTCTCGTTTCCGGATCATCAGTATACTTGGCAATATACTCTGTCGAGTATTCCCCGAGATAATGCCATATAGGGTTGTTAGGGTCAACTGGAGCTTGATCCGCATTTACCGGGGGACTCGCTATAATAAGTTCTCCCCACTTAAGGCCGGATGCTTCATCACAAAAGGGGTCGTCGGGCTCAGGAATTAGCTTGGGAGCCTTTGTAGTTGCAACTCCTGATTGTTGTGCCGTTGGATACATAGGCATCTCGGTCAATGGCAAAGGCAGAGGAACTGTTGAAGGATCTTGAGCCAATATCCACTTCCATTCAACCTCCAGTGGTTCGGTCCTAGAGTTAGATTAGAAACTGTCCTTTGAATGAAAGAAGTGCAAAAGATGGAATAAAGGAAAGGCAAAAAACCAGCTAGTATTGACGACTAACCCCTTGGGCAGGACATTCACTACCACGCACTCCTCACTATATCTATTCTCGATAACAACACCGCCAAAGATGTCTCCCCTGTAATACTGCATCTGGATAACATCACCTTTAATGAGGCTGTTAGCAAACTTCCGTACTACCATATCATTCTCTAATCTCTCGCTATCCATGCCCTTGGGGCGTTTGGGCCTATGGAATCTACAACGGAAGTCGATATCTGTTTGTGGATATATCTGGCCATCTTCACCACAGTGAGGAACGTCAAACATGTTAACCAGGACGCCAGCTGCCGCAGCGCAGGTAGCGTGATACGCTCTCGCGCATTTCTTGGAGGAGCACTGGAAGCAGGCACCCTTTGTTGATCGACAGAAGATGCATCTGAGCTCGAGCCGAGCCCTCGGTATTCCGGGGATATTTGCGACAACCTCATGTTGCTGAGCCTCATCCCATTTGAAGTAGGTTTCAGGCGTATAGATAGCGCACAGCCTAAGCGGGACAAGCAATAAACATTTATCAGCCACAGCTATCACAGGGTAACACTTAGACGACTTATGAGAGTATACAAAAAGGTAACAAAAGTCACTCGAACAGACAAATGAAGGAGAAGAAAATGAAGAGAAGACAGAAATGCCATACCTATGAGCCTTTTGGCCGTCATCTGTAGCTACCAACTCTTCATATGGAATATTATTAGGGCAGAGAATACACTATTAAACACACAAATAGTCAACGCCAGATTACTACATCAAAGTGAGTGCAACGGCGAAAACCCACCGGCTCAGGGGCAGCCTCTTTGCTCAACTTCAACCGCAACTTCTTAACCTTAGCAGGTCGCTCCTTTCCATCTTCGAGCTTCCTCTTCTTATGGCTTTTTGTCTTCACTGGCTTCCCTTCTACACTCTCAGGGGGGGTTGGGAGATCATTGGCCTCGAGTTCATCCTCGTCTTCATCCTCGTAGTAATATTCCATTTCGTCACCCTCGTCCTCAGTAGACTCCCCCCTCAATTTCCTCTCGATTTCGTCCACATCAACCCAAACGGAATCTTTGATGCATTCGCATTTCTTTGCATTGCGTCCGTATTCTAGCCAGGCTTCAGTAGCGAAATTTACACTCTCAGCGCAGTTGTACCCAAGATTGTATCCAGAGTGGTATCCAAAGGGAAATGTTATAACGAATTCGCCTTGATGGTGGACTAACTTGTTGACCTTGATGCCGTGGCCGAGAAGCAAAGATGGAGAAACAAGGTAATTCTTGTGACGAAGAAACTGTGAACATTTCTTTGAGTCGTTAGGCCAGATGCCTATTGCACGGTCACGAGTTAGGTTCGGGAACTAATTGAGAGAAAAAGGAGAAAAACTTACCTCTCATCACTTGCTCAAACTTGGGCTTATCCTCTCTTGAGATGGAGTACCATTGCTTGGGCGCCCCAAAGTGTATATAATTGATACTGTATAGATCCACATCTTCCAAATGCCAAGCAAAGGTACTTCTCCACATCCCAAGATAAAGATAAGCAGTATTGACACCTGGGAGTTTCTTGCCCAAACAATCAAGCAAGTTCTCGAGCTTAGCTACGTTCCAGCTCGTGGTGGAGTCATCAAACAAACTCCCAGGCATATCTGCCCCATACAGTGGATTACTGTACGTTAATGTGCGCCAATAGGCCTTCTCCAGTTCGTCACACCTTTCCGGGGTATAGTCATCTGCATTGTGGATACGGAAGTCAAATCCATCAAAGGCCTCATCATCTGCAATCGCTTGTTCTGCCTCTCTCTCCTTCGCGGTTTTCCTGATATATTTCTTCTTTTGGCGGGGTTGGCGCCCGTGAGAATCAGTGACGGGATCGGGGGTTGATTCGACTGTACCACTCATACGGGGTTGACGACCATGGGAATCGGTGATTGGCCCTGGTGTACTAAGCTCCTCTTGCTTCGCCTTTTCCGGCGACTTAGGAGTCGGTGGATTTCTCTTCCTGGAACCCGCGACTGGTGCACTATCCTCCAAGTCATCAAGTGTAATAACCTCCTCTTCCTTGACTTCCGTAACGACGGCCGCAGCGCTCTTCCTGGGTTTGTTTTTCCTCCCGACAGGAGCCTCTTTAATAGCTTGACCCTTCCTCCTCTCTCCACGTTTCGCGGGCGGTTGATGTTCGCTGCTCTCGCAGAGTTGGCGCCATTGAGGGAGGTTGTAGGTCCGCTGCTTCTCGATGTTCTCCTGTCTATACTCCCCCGCTACGCCGGCCATGTGCTGGATGATAGGGTTCTTGATCCGGACGTCCTTCAATTTGTCTTCGAGGGAGGCTAAACTATCGGTCCTACAGAGTAGTTAGCACCAAAAATAACCACCAAAAGGTCATCAGCGCATCAGCGCACGATGATCGCGTAGCAAAATCGCGAACGGGACGCAATCAATGGACGGAGTATGGAGCGATCGACTCACCATTCTTTCGGAGGAATGACCTTGACGATGCCCGACTTCATCCCGTAATGATTGATCTTATTGACAAAGTGTTTAAAAGAGCGGAACTGATCCATTGTCTATTCGCGACGTCAGTTTTCAAGACCACCACCTCAATAGCTCCATGTATTCGCCAGAGAAAGATCCTTCCCCTCAATACCATCGCCCCCCTCCCAAGAGACTTGTTCCCAAGAAACAAGAGTAGAGCTCCACTCCTAAACTGCAGAACCCCCCTCGAAGAACATTGAAAGGAATCGCGCTCAAACAGGTAAACTTACGGGTTCAAACACGGGAATACCCATATTCTCGTAGTAATACGAGGGGGTAATCTCTTCATCCTTCTCCTCAGGAAACACCTCGAATTGTTCGCCATCGTTGGGCTGCCGCTTCTCGACGACAACCTCGAACTTGGACCCCTCGCCGCTGGTAGTGACCGGGTCCATGATAGCAGCCGCCATCGTGACGGCAGCGACCGGAGATTTTGCAAACTGGGCAAACTTGAGGGGCGGACGAAAGGGCTGACGTGAACTCGCTTGATGGATGGATTGACTCTAGAATTCCAATGGTTTCCTCTTTCCTACTTTTTCTTTCTTTTTTTTCCCTTTCTTTCTTTCTCCTTCTGCTTCTTCTTCTTCCTCTTTTCCCCTTGCCAAACTAACTGTCTACTATATAGTTGTTAGACCGGAGGCTCGTTGGTGGGTGGGGATTAAAAGGTGTGGTGGGAGAGGGAGCGTGGGGCGGGTTGCGGATGGGTAAGTCGTGTACTGTCAGTACCTGTGGGTCCGTTCAACCTGACGGTGGAGGAGGGTTGAGTGGTTGCAGTGGGAGACGAAAAGGTGGCAGCGGGTCCTTCCTGCCTGTAGGATGTTTCCTGGCCTACCGTACCCTAACTCACCCTTCTGTTCGTCTCGGCAAGCTACGAACGGGGGGGAAGAAAGAATGAAAAGAATGAAAGGGCAAGCAAGAAGGAACAAGAGACAGCCGAAGGGGGGGGGGTAAGGTACGTACAAAGGCGAAAGTGTCGGGAAGGAATAACGATAATAGGAAGAATGGAAAAAAGGGAACCCTTCAAGCGAAAGAAGGGCAAAAAGAAAATAATCTCCAAAAAAAAAGACCACCCTGCATTTATATTATATATATATATTTTATAACATTTTTTATTTTCCTTCTAATTGTTATTATGCTTCCCGTTCTCCCTCTCCCTCTCCCTCTCCCTCTCTCCTCCATCCTCACGCACAGGTTGTGAAAGAAAGAAAAAACGGCATGAGGATCTGATGTTCCAATCAAACCCCCAAAATTTCTCCATAATAATGATAATAATAATGGTGGAAGCCCCAAGCGACGAAAAAACAACATCACGCGGTTTCCCTTTCCCACCCTTCTTCCCCTTTGGTACGGTACGGCACCCCATAAACATAACCCATTTTACCCCCCCCCCCGCCCCCTCTCCGCTTCCTTCCTTCTTGCGCCCTCTGCCGACCTTCCTACTGCTCGTATACGGAGCCCCATCTTATGTAATACTCTGTTTGATGGCACGAATTATGACACTGGTGCATACATCCAGTCGGTATATGGCACAAGTATCGCAGCTCGCACCGTACAGTACGAGTGCGGGCAGGTATGATATGAGATTATACGTATGTGTGTGCAAGCCAAGGGCATATCACAAGTGCACACCGCAGTACAGCATCCTCACTGACACAGTCTCGTAGGGTGCCTACCACCACCGTCACTTATCTGCGTATTGTATGATACAAGCACTGCTGGTGCAGTACTCGTATCTACCTGTATCATGGGTTTCGCCTTCCCATCATCCCCAGTACCGCACCTCCCAGTACTGTACTGCATGGTATCCCTATCCTCGTTCTCCCCATTCTAAACAACCAAACCATGCCATACTGTACAGCACAGGCCAACCTATCTTCCCGCCCCCAGCCGCCAAGCTTAATCCGATCCAATCTATGTCGCACAAACTTTTATTTACTTTTAAGCTATCATATCAGGCAAAAAAAAGAAGACAGAAAGAAAGAAACCCCCTACCGGTACTAGACTTGGCACCCAGACACGCACATCACCCCCGCTCATTCACTCATCTAGCAGAAAGTGCACCATCTTCTTCATCGTACCTTCCGAGCTTTGTAGATCCCTACTCCACCCTCACTGTTTGCCCCGAGTATTTTTTGTTCCCTCCCTCTCGAACCTTGGCCTAGTTGACTTATAAGGGCAGCCCCTTGGTTGGTTGGTAGATTCTCCGAGCATCATTTTGTTGCAGATCCATAAGGCAGATAGATAGGTTTACGGGTGCAATTGGTATGCTGTTGGATGGCGGATGGGTAGGTAGTTAATTTGGGGGGAAGGGGTATGATAGGTCTGGGAAACTGCGAGATGTGCTTGTACGGTACTAGTACAGTACCAGACTGTATCATAAACATGAATATCAACCGGGGGATTCAGAGCTCTCGGTACAACTAGTGCTGTGCACGGCGTACCCTTTCTGCAAAAGAGATGCTTTTTCTGCATCGTAGCCCGGAAGGCACGCCTTGGTTGGCGGCTTGGAAATCGATTTGGTGCTTGAAAAATACGGCTGTATGTTGTTGGTATATCGAGAACCTCGATCCTCCCGCCTGCAAGGTACTGGACTGTGCTCGAGTATGGCCTGGCACCACATGGCACCTAGCACCGATAGTGCACTTATGTGCACCACAGCATGCCTAAAGAGGTAGGGAGTGGACAATACGACAGTTTTCTAGCTTAATATTTAATAAAATTTAATACTGAGAACGAAGGCCAATAAACAGATAACTAAATAGAGCACCTGGGAGCTAGCTATATAGTAGCTTACCGGTGGCTACTTCTGCTGCCTCGAGGCATTGTACGATCAACTCGCACGGTACGCTACTTATAGCAATCCATATCTGATTGATTGATTTCGAGACACCACACCCGACCCCCCAGCGCTTGCCTGCAAGAATGATCATAGAATGGTGTCTTTTCCTACCTCCATGCTATACCATACCACCAGTCGTTATTGTTATCATTGCGGCAATGGCAAACATATGCACCCCTCGCCGTGGTGAAATGTCCCCAACCTTTGATATCCCAGCTCCCCCCGATAGCCTTTGAAGCGGGCTCTTCTGGGGAAGTGGGAGGAGAGGAGAAAAAGAGAAAAAGAGATAAGAGCGAAAGAAAGTGGGAGATATAAAGAGAGATAGATATCAAGAACAGCAAGAGAAGGGAATAATGCAAAACACGCTTTTCCCCAAAACCATACCCCCAGAATTTTGTCCCCCATATCCTGCGTTTTACCTGGAGCGCGGATGAAAGTGAAATGAGAAAGGAAAGAGAAACTCAAAGAAATAACTTTTCGTTTTGGTTTTGTTTTCCGAACTAAAAGCGACTAAGACGCACCCACACCCAAACCATCTCACCTTCCCATGAAAAAATGGCCAGATTTCAAATTTCTCTGTATCCCCCAACCCCTCCCCCATTAAAGTGAAGCAAGAATAGAAAAACACAAAGAGATATCAATCATAAGGCAAAATTACAGACAGTGGTAGAACAGGATATGAGTACAATGCAGTTTAGTTAGCAGATTATGACCAACTCCGACCGGTTAGGTAGAACCTGTGGCGGGTTGTTGGGGTTGTTGGGGTTGTTGGCGGTCAGTGTTTTTCGGTCTGGGGCGGTATGGGCGGTCGACACGTTCCCCGCGCTCTCCACCTTCGCCGCGGTGATGGCCCCCACGACCGCGGTAACCACCTCTATCCCCCCGTTCTCCACGGTACCCTCCTCTGTCTCCGCGATAACTACGTCCACGTCCTCTGCCTTGACCACGGTCGCCGCGGAACCCACGCCCCCTACCACGGCGCTCAACATTCTGGAACTGATCACTGGCCTCAGGGGTCTTGGGCTGATCATCTGCCCAAGAGTCTCCGGTTGGCCCACCGTTAGCGGGCTGTGTCGGTGCGTCCTGTGTCTGTGCTTCTCCGGGAATCTGTGCTTGTGTTTGGCCTTCGCCAATTTCCAATTCAACCTCCTTGACCGCATCATCAGTAGTATCACCGTCGGCGATAGATACACCGGGGGCAGTTGCGGACGCCTCAAATTCGTCTCCATTGGTGTAAGCTTGCTGGGGAGGGGCTTGCATGTCCTCAGCGGCGCCTTCAGTGTAGAGGGAAGCTTTTTCGTCCTGTGCAGCGAGGTCGAATCCATCTTCAGCAGCAGCCTCGTAAGCAGGTGGTTCCTCTTGTTGATCTTGCTGTTGTTCGTCTTCCGGTTCCCCAGCAAATTCTTGGGTCTCTTCAATCTCCTCATCGCCCGCACCTGGGATTTTGAGAGTGTGGGCAACCTCCCCGATGCGTGAATCTGTGTGGAGAAAATTAGACACCAGAAAACCGATTTAGCCCCTGCAGCCATAAGGGCTATGTCTAGCACGAGAGTGAAAGGATGGAGGGGTATATCCTTACAAGAAACTTGAAAGCTATCGACCGGCTCTTCGGAGCCGTTAGCAAGCTTGAGACAGGCATCGACAGCACTCTGATCACCACCATACACAAGAACGAGAACCCTCTCAATGGCCTCATCTTCGTCTTCGTCACCGCTCTTATTGTTCCGGCGATGCCCTGCAAGTCTCAAAAATTTAACGACAGTCAAGATCTTGGCCCTAGCAGCCTCGTCGGTCTCTTTCTGTGCTTCAACCTTTGTCTCCTCAACAGCTTTTTCAAGCCTTGCTTGAGCTTCAACTCTCTCGGCTTCAAGGCGCTTGTCTTCCATTTCAGAAGCTTTCAAAAGATTGTCGTAGCATTCCTTGAGCTCCCTGTATACGGCAAGAGTAATGGGTTTTCCAATAATTTTATTGCGCTCGTCGACGTTGATGATCTTGGTAGTGGCCCTCTCCGCTTCAGAAAGATCCTTGATTTTCTCCTCAGACTTTGCAATACTATCCTATTCAGCATCGAAAATAATTAGCCAGTGGCCGCAGTCGGCGTGTCACATAGAAAAAGCTAGTAGATGGTTTGTTCATCGTAGAGGGTCAAAGTACTTACAAGTTTTTTGGTGTGTTTCTTAAGCTGCCTATTGAAAAAGGTTAAAGCCATAAAGAAATTGATGTGGAAATATTAGAGACCTACTTTGTGATCCATTTCAAATACTCCTTCTCTCCCCTCTCACTAGCCTTCATAACATCATTCGCAGAGTCGGCTGTCTTGTCTTGTGTTATTTCGGGAGCAGGGGATGCAGGCCCTCCCCCACCTCCTTTGCCCTTCTTCTTTCCACGGGAGACGTTTGGCTGCGTAACTGCAGTAGTAGAAGACATTGCGTCGAGATGAAGGATTTCTCAAGCTATTCGTTCCAAAACAACGCCAGTTAGCTCGGAGCCTCACCAGCTGCGGGAAATGCGGGGTCGAGTGAGGAGCCAGGGAAAGTGCAATCCAATACTAGAGAATGGGGGACAAACAGAGCAGATAGAAAAGATACACGAACACGAATTGGTGATGGGTGAGAAGAGCTGATGAATCTGTGGTGGAAACCAGTCTGGTGGTGGGAAGGTTTGTTGTTGTGGGGAAGAGGGAGGATAAGAAGGTCAGAGAAAAAAAATGAAGAGGCACAAGACCGGCCTTGCAGGTAACGAACGAACGAAGAGAGGGTGTGCGGGCTCCAACCCAGGCCTTAGCGGGATCGGAGATCATCTAAGTTATGATACTGTAAACTGACCATCTATAACCTCACAAAAAAAGAGAACTCCCTTGGCACGGTAATGATTTTAACGACTGCTTTTTTCTTTTTTTTCCTTCTTCCCTTCCCAATACGGGAGGCACGGACTGCGGTCGGTATTGAGAGGAGGGGAAACCACAATTTGCCCTTTTTCCCCGTTTCACAATACTATAGTTGGCAAAGGGGAGAATATTGGTGGGGCTGACACTCTTAGAGAATATACGCGACTAATTGAACTGCCAGCGTGACCCTCCTATATGTTGCTAGATATTAACGAAGAACCTATGAAAAAACGAGAATTAAGGAATCTAAGAGGTAATAGCTCTGTATTCGAAGCCACCTCGTCGGGGGTGACACGAATCTGTAACCTACGACTTTCTACACTAAACTCCCGAGCTGTAACTTTAAGGCTACAACGATAGGCCGCCTTAGTTGTCGCGGAGGAGCTTAAGGCTACAGTACTATGAGATGACTCTCTGGCATGGCCTATGTTTCAAAGGGGTCTGTAAATATAGGACAAAGGCGTTATTAACACAATTAGTCCGGCACCGGGTTTTTACACCAGATCTACCTTCTTGAAAACACCTTAAATCACTCTACCAGCTAGACAATCGCTAGGTATTTAAATCTCTAGAAGTAGAAGTGCCAGGGACCAAATCTATGTTCATTCTTTACAATTGCATTGACTAGTGTGAAAGTCATCTAAATTCTTGTATGGGGCTCCATACAAAAGAATACCATCAAAACCAATACCTCCCATTTAAATGCCATTTTCTCCACTCCTTTATAATATTTAGAAATTCTATAATATTTTCCATACCATCTACACACTTATTAATGTACTAAGTTACCAAATTTTAGCAGATTTGCATAGCATTGTGCTGTGAGAGAGGGTGGTGAATGCCCATAGAAAGCATCAGACAGACTTTGACCTAGCACGGTACAGTACTGCGCAGCCTGCGGTAAAAAAGCAACTGGAAAATGTGGGAATGAGCCGTCAGAAACACAGTTACCCAATTAACTCGAGCACACTAAATGCTCTAATCAAGCCCTTAGAAACCTTTTCCACTTTTTCCCAATTAATACCTCCTTTGCCGCAGGCTGTATGATACTGTACTGTGCCTGTAGGCCATCCACGGGTCCCGTGGTACAATACAATCCCAATTACTAAAACACAGTCACTAGGTATAGCTCTGGTGCGACGACAACCACCGACACCCTAGCTATGGAAAAAGCATATGATATGGCATATATAGTACGAGCATGGCAAGGTATAGAATGCCGGCGGGCACTGGTACGCGTACAATTAACTAACTGACCTAGCACGGCAACTTGTATGGCACAATACAGTAAACTGGCACTCGAGTACTAGTAAAGCGGCAGCTGTGACAAGATTTGTGCTCAATACTGGAATTCATCCTTCTGAGCCTTGGTCTTGTGTCCCCCAAAACTATATTAATAAACGAGAGATAGCTAGAGACATGGCAACTACCGGTGCTGTGCTCATACCTGATATTATTGGAGCTGCCCGGTCCCGACCTAATTCGAAACTCCAACATCTCTCTCTAATACTTAAGTCTATTGAAATACACTCTCTACCGGTGTTTAAAAAGGACATCTTAGTGCGCCCATACTTTGGTTTCCCCCCGCTATTGCTTCCTGGGTATAATTCGCAACTAGGATCAGGAACAATACACATAACCATCAGATGCCATCCCACGGGCTGCGCGAGTAGACACACTTGTGACCACATAATGTGCTTATACTGGTATACTAAGGCAAGTAAGGTAACCAACACGTCGGAATGCCCGTTAGAGATGCCTGGAGCAATTGACGTGATTAATCCAACACCTACCCTACATTACAATCCTTCCATAAACAAACGTATCCCCATAAACAACCAATTAATAATAAGATGCTTAACTCCCAATATTGGCTCAACTCCAAAGGGACAGTGTCAAAGGGTCTTCTGGCGGGGTGGCTGTTGGTTGCTATGGCGCTGTTGCTCTTGCTGTTGCTGTTGAGTCATCAGGAGCCGTTTCAAGTAAGCTGCCTCGCCTGAGTCGTCGGGCACATTTCTGAGGTTGTTTATTACGGCCGCTTGACTCGAAGCCGACGAATTTCTCCTGTCGAAGGGGTTGAGAGTACGAGGGCTAGTAGGGGGTATTGGTGGGGTAGGTGGTTCCCTTGCGGGTGCAAAGCCAGGGCTAGTGAATCCCCAAAGGCGGTTTGGCTCGCTAGATGAGGGACCTGTGGGCGGTGCTGTGCTAAAACCGCCGGATTGGTTGCCTGCAGTAGCACTGGCACCTTCTTGAATCGCAAGTGGAGTATTCATAGGAGGTCGAGGGCGTGGATCACGACTCTTGACCGTAGAGGCTCCCGAGGCACCAACAGCTTCAGGGCCACCTTTCTGACCAAAATAGTCAGTAGCTGCGGCAGCTCCGGCTACATAGCTACTGCCCGATGTACGGGAGGGCCCAGAGTCCCGGCGGGCTCCCGATGGCCTCGAGCTCGAGTGGTTAGATTGACTTGTTCCAGCTCTTATAGGAAGATGCGCTCCTTCCTTTGCGTTGTAACGTTCAGGATCTTGTCGCCTCAGGACTTCGTAGTAAGGTGCCTTCTCTTGTTCTTGAAGGGTCCTCAAGTCCTGTTCCTCCCGCAACATTCGCTGCCTCATAAGAACCCCTTCGTCAGCAAACACGCCAGCAAGCTTATAAGAGTCCAACGTCTCCTTGGCAGGGTTGCTATTAAGCGGGCGATCAAACTGCTTGATGGACACTATGGTATGGCGATATTCGGCCGGCATAATCTCAAGAGCCTTTTCGGCCTCAGGGGTAGATATCTGACCGATCGAATATGCCAACATGGCAGGGGGGCTCCCAGGCACATTTGCAACAAGTTCTGTATTATCCCAATCAACGGAAGCCACCGCATCTTTCTTCCATCGTTCGCTCTCTCTTAGGTGCCTAGCAAGAAGCCGGTCACTAGTACCACGGTCGGCATTAGAGGGACTCAATCAGCAGCCAAGACAGCACATGCAGAACAGGATTCCAACCGTTGCTGTTTGTGAGTTTCTCTCATCAACCTTAGGGTTCGGAGGGTCCTATCCTCCGACGAGTCGTCATCTTTTGGGTCGTAACGGCTATTGGGGCATTGAGATTAGCAACTTGCCCGGGGGTTGTCTAGGGGGCAGCTTAGGTAGATAAAACGGCCAAGTCTTACGGAACATCAATCATAAGCTCATCGAGCAAGTACCCCTCGAGAAAATTAGCCTAACGATACACAATGGTGAAAAGTGACGGGGTGATACTTTTTTCCTGGATGTGCTCTGCATTTTGGCCAGATTAGATGCTACAAATGTTTGTGAGGGAGACTACTGCGCCGGGGTTTAGGTGTGGTATGACAGATCCTGAAGCGGCAACCTTGAGATGGGGAGAGAGTGAGGTCGAGGGCAATAGAGCAGAACGTTCATGGAAGACGCGACAGACCTTACTTATCTCCTGATCCCACCAAAGCTTACTGTCGGGGTCGGTCGATTGTTACCCGCCCTAAGACCAAGCTCAGTGCCCCACATCCATGCTTGCGGCATTATGATACTTGTATGATACCAGTAGATGCCAGTAGATGCCAGTAGATCACCCCTCACAACCACTGCGACCCCACCAAAGAGGCCTTAGCGTGCTGCTTTTGCAGCTCAACCTCGAGAACTCTATCCACCTCAATTCTCAAGATGTCGATGTCGAATGACCCAGGCCATTTCTTTCAAACTGAGTATACTAATCATCCTCACAAATTTTGGAACTCAACTAATTACCCACTCAGGACAACTCTAGCCAACGCCAAACGACGCGCTGCAAAGTCCTCTAATAAAAATGGTTCTCCAATAACCTTAACTTCTAAGCTTCTTTCGATTATTCCGGATTTAACCTCTCCAATGCGTGTTTACATCGCCGAAAGTGGTGGAATCGCGCGCAGAATAGACCTTGAAGTCTGTAAGAACCATAAATCCATTCAAATATCCACTGAATCGAGCTGATAGATGAAAAGTCGGGCGATAAGTCGTGCATATACAAAGGCCACACAGCACCAGTAACCTCCCTTGCACTTAATGCTGCTCAAGGGGTTCTTTTTACGGGCTCATGGGATAAGACGATCAACGCGTATTCGACAGAAACACGTCAGAAACTTCGTACCTTCGTTGGTCACTCAGATTTTGTAAAGAGCCTTCTCTTCGTCCCTTCTCCGAAACACGAGGGTGGGCTACTCTTCTCTGGGTCAAGCGATGCATCAATCATAATTTGGGACGTCGGAACGGGTCAGAGGTTGAAAACGTTGAAGGGGCATAAGAGAGCGGTAGGGGCACTTGCAGTAGATCCGGTCACTTCAAATTCAGAGACCGCCATTATCTACTCCAGTGGTAGCGAGAGGGATATCAAGCGCTGGGAGATCCCGTACGCAAATGTTGGCGCAGCTACCGAGAGCGGAGAAACTATCGTGGAACATGACACAAGTGTTAATATGATCAGATTTCAGGGAGAAGACGCGGACATGTGGACTGCATCTGCGGATAATACTGCCCGCCGGATTGATATCCAGACTAAAGCTAAAAAGAACGGCACTAGTTGGAGTGATGTTGTTCTCAAGCATCCAGACTACGTTAACGATGTGGTTGTGGAGCCGAGAGGAAGATGGGCTATTACAGCCTGTAGAGATGAAGAAGTCCGGGTATGGGATATTAGTGTAGGCTCCTCCCTCTCCCCTCACTAGGATATGTCTTGGATTCTGACCCAGCATTAGACTGGCGAACTTTATCACATATATGATGGGCACATCGAAGAGGTTACAGGCCTAGCTATCGTCGGAAAAGGAGAGATCGTGGCCAGTATATCAATTGACAATACAGTGCGAAAATGGTCTCTGCGGCCTGTAGATCTAGCGAAGGCCGTGGAAGAGAAAAAAACACAAGAGCAAGGGATAAAAGAAGAGACAGTAAGGGAAATGAAAGAGAGTTTCCTCACAGAGGAGGAGGAGAGGGAGTTGGCAGAATTGATGGATGATGATGACTAGTGTGTACCTAAAGCAATCTTCAAGCCCACGGTGGTGTAGCGGCAGTCACCCTTCATCACTCGTGTAGATAATCGACGAGCCTCAACTGAATTGGGTATCATTAAACTTTTACCACCAACAAAGAATAGAGCAGTAAGTGTTGTTCGTATATGCTTTTCTGCTCCCCTCAAATATGGTTCCTTTCTCCTCTCAAATATTTCTTTCAGCCCTTTATGCTTTCATACTCGTTACTGGTTGACTTGAAAGCCTATTGTGTGTTCTTTCATTGTTCCTTTTGTTCCTCTCAGGATACTTCTTTGATAGTCTTTGTCTTTCCTTATTAGCAGAATATGGTGGTCATGGCTGAACTCAATTGCTGTATTATATAGCTGAGCTATGGCTTTCTTATTATTGAATCAACAAGCGTGGTCACAATACGAGATCTTCACTACTTTCTGTTATCACTTCTTCGTCCAAGTTCTGTGCACATATTCCGATCGCATATTACAACAGGTTATGAGCCCGGGTCTGCGCTATTGACCAGCTCTAATCAATTCAATCCCCTGCCTCACTATCCCTTCTCTTAGTCATAAGAGAAACTCTTAAAATCCTCTTCGCTTCTTATAACTGTTTTTTGTTCTTCCTTTTTTCGCTCTACTATGGGTACCGGTACAGCTGAGGTGTTTAAGTGTAAGTGGGGGGAAACTGCAAAGTTGACCCAATCCAACTATCATCAATGGCGACCCGATATGGAACTCTTTCTTGGTGCGGAAGAGGCTCTATTGATAGTAATAGAAGCGGAGGAGTACCCAGAAGAAGGTGATGATACGGAGGTTAGCTCTTGGAATAAGAGAATTGCCAAGGCAGCGGCTATGATCAACTCAGCCTGTCATATGTCAGTTAAACCGTACATTAGACATATTACTGATGCGCGCAAGATGTGGAAGACGCTTGCGGCGAAGCTCGATACTACCGCTACACGTGCTGGCAGATGTAGTCTGCTTCGACAGTTCCATGCCCTGCGTCCGGCCACATCAGCAAAATCACCATTTGGCGTTACGGAATATATCAACCAGCTTACCGAGTATAGCAACCGGTTGGAAGGCTCTGAACAGGCAATTTCTGACGAAACCTTCATTGCCCATCTGACTACGACTTTACCCGAAACCTTTAAAAATATCGTCGATATTATCCTGCACCAGCCAGCCGAAGAGCAAACCTTGACGAAGGTAATTTCAACTCTGGTTGAATGGGAGCAATCAGAGGAAACCCGCCGTTCAGCAAACGAACCAAAGTACCCCGCACTCGGCATAGCAACAGACTCCAGTACTAGTCAACCTAGCTCCACCGCACTCTATTCTGGAGTGAGAAACCATTCGACTGTCGGTTCCCGTCACCGCTCCTCATTTGGTCCCCGCCAGTATTCGTTTTACTCTCAGCCACGATCTAGCTTTGTGAGACAAAGAGGTCGTCCAGAAAGGTTCAAGCCAAGAATCTATAGAGACAGATTCGGGAGAGAAGAGACTCATCGAGTATCCGCTCAGAAAGTGTGCTGGCACTGTGGCCGGAAGGGCCACATTCAGAGAGATTGCTTTAAGCGCAGGGATGGCGGGAATTATCGAAACGCGACAGGCTTCACCAAAGGAAGTAGACACTATCAAATGCCAAATACAAATGCTATCCCAGAAGCTACCGAGGGATCTTGTCAAGCAGACATGGCTGTTGTTCGTGCTCTGACTGCGACGCTGAGCTTTGTCCACCATCGTCAATCCTATCATACACAATCATCAGAATCTGGGTTAAACT
>Ga0307513_10001087_pt1 | contig 39457 bp, 41 predicted proteins | sample 15_EM_MG_FD_202174 | JGI IMG/M metagenome (GOLD analysis project Ga0307513, IMG submission 202174) | Populus trichocarpa ectomycorrhiza microbial communities from riparian zone in the Pacific Northwest, United States - 15_EM | ecosystem: Host-associated > Plants > Roots > Unclassified | place...
GGCTGCCCTCGGGAAGGGTCGCAAGCGTGCGCGCCATAGGCGATTCTCCTGCCACGGAAAGTGCCAGGATACCGCAAGACTTACTCTAAGTGACGAGTATTGCGTCTAGACCGTGCGCCCGCCGTCGACCGGGAACTCGACCCCGGTGATGAATTCGGCATCGTCGCTGGCCAGGAAGACCGCCGCGCGGGCGATGTCGCGTGGTTCGGAGAGCCGCCCGAGCGGGATCGTCGCGATGAACTTCTTCCGGTTCTCGGGCGTGTCGGGCATGCCCATGAACGATTCGAGCAGGCCGGTCGCACCCATCACCGGGCAGATCGCGTTGACGCGGATCCGGTCCGGGCCCAGCTCGACCGCGAGCGACTTGCTCATCAGGTTGACCGCGCCCTTCGAGCTGTTGTACCAGGTCAGCCCCGGCCGCGGCCGCATGCCGGCGGTCGAGCCGACGTTCAGGATCACGCCGCCGCCGGCCTTGCGCATCAGCGGCACCACCGCATGCGTCATGTGGAAGATGCTCTTCACGTTGATCGCGTAGACCTTGTCGAAGGCGGCTTCGTCGGTGTCCAGCAGCGGCTGGTTGCGGTGCGTCCAGCCGGCGTTGTTGACGACGATATCGAGCTTGCCGAAGGCGGCCAGGGTGGCCGCCACCAGCGCATCGATGTCGGCGCGTTGCGTCACGTCGCACTTCACCGCGATGGCGTTCGCGCCGAGGGCGCCGGCCACGTCTTTCGCGCCGGCTTCGTTGATGTCGGCGACCGCCACCTTCGCGCCTTCGGCGACGTACTGGCGGGCGATCTCGGCGCCGAAGCCGCTGGCGGCGCCGGTGACGATGGCGACCTTGTTCTGCAGTCTCATGGTCTGTCCTTTGGTTTTTCCGGGAGTCACTTGCCGAAGTACTGAACGACGGTCTTGACGGTACAGAACTCTTCCAGCGCCATGAAGCCCTTCTCGCGCCCGTGGCCGCTCTTCTTGACGCCGCCGAACGGCAGCTCGACGCCGCCGCCGGCGCCATAGCAGTTGATGTAGACCTGCCCGCATTTCATGCGCCGGGCGACGCGGGTCTGGCGGCCGCCGTCGCGCGTCCAGATGCCGGCGATGAGGCCGAAGTCGGTCGCATTGGCCAGCTGCACCGCGTCGTCTTCGTCGTCGAACGGGATCACCGCCAGCACCGGGCCGAAGACCTCCTCGCAGGCCAGGCGGTGATCGCGCGGCACCGGGCCGAAGAGAGTCGGTGCGACGAAGTAGCCGCCCGCCGGCACGCCGTCGGCGATGCGGCCTTGCGCGAGCACCGGGATGCCGCCGGCACGCGCCTGGTCGATGTAGCCCTGCACGCGGCGCGCTTGCGCAGCGTTGATCATCGGGCCGCAGTCGCGGTCCATCGCCGGCGTGCCGGCGGCCGTATCGGCGAAACGCTGGGCGACGGTCGCGACGAAGCGGTCGTGGATCGAACGCTGCACCAGCAGCCGGCTGCCGGCCGAGCAGGTCTGGCCGCCGTTCTGCGTGATGGCTTTCAGCACGAAGCCCGCGGCGCGTTCGAGATCGGCGTCTTCGAAGACGATCTGCGGGCTCTTGCCGCCGAGCTCGAGCACGACTTTCAAGGTCCGCTCGGCGGCCGCTTTCTGGACCAGGGTGCCGACTTCGGGCGAGCCGGTGAACGTGACGAAGTCGATGTCGTGGTGCGCGGTCAGCGCCGCGCCGGCTTCTTCGCCGAGACCGGTGACGACGTTCAGCGCGCCCGCCGGCAGGCCCGCGTCAAGCGCGATGTCGCAGAACGCCAGCGGCGACAGGCAGGCGTCTTCCGAAGGTTTCAGCACCGCCGCGTTGCCCATCGCCAGCGCCGGCACCACCGAGCGGCCGAACATCTGCGCCGGGTAGTTCCACGGCAGGATGTGCGCCGTCACGCCATAGGGTTCGCGCAGCACGACGACGTGGAAGTCTTCGAGGTACGGGATCTGTTCGCCGTGCACCTTGTCGGCGGCGCCGCCGTAGTACTCGCAGTAGCGCGCGGCGACCGCGATGTCGTTGCGCGCCTGGCCGATCGGCTTGCCGGTGTCGCGCGCCTCCAGCTGCGCCAGCTCTTCGTGGCGGGCCAGAATCAGCTGCGCCATGCTGCCGAGGATGCGGCCGCGCTCGGTGGCGGTCATCCGGCCCCACGGGCCGTTCAGGCTTGCGCGCGCTGCCGCCACCGCGCGGTCGACGTCGGCGGCATTGCCGCGCGCCAGCTGGTCGAACACCTCGCCGGTGCTCGGGTCGATGACGGGCAGCGTTTCGCCGCTGGTGGATGCGACCCACTCGCCGCCGATGAAGTGTTTGCGCATGTCGGTCCTTTCGCTCAGGAGCGTAGGACCATACACCGGCGCGCCGGACTTTCGGCGCGCCGCGCCCCGTCAAACGTGCAGCAGCCGGCCGCCGGCGAACGACCAGTTCTCCCAGGTCGTCTCCTTGAACGCCAGCATCACCTGTTCCGTGTCGAGGCCGGCTTCGGTGAGCGTTGCCATCAGGTGTTGCAGCAACTGCCGCCGGACCTTCACGCTGCGGCCCGCCGACCACAGCACTTCGACGATCGCGAACGATTCGTCGCGCGGGTGCGCCAAGTCGGGATAGCCGCGGTCGTAGACGAAGCTGGCCTCGTCGAGCGCGATCACGCGCTGGAAACGGTCGGCGGCCGGCACGCCCACCGCCACCAGCGCCGCATGCACGGCGTCGAGCAACTGGCGGCGGTAGGCCGCCGGTGCGCTGTCGCGGACGGTCAGGGTTACGAGCGGCATGACAGAGCCCTTTCGGCGTTGGCGGTGCGGGCGGTGCTTGGGGTCCTTGCGACCGTGGTGATGTTGGTGGCGGCGCGGCCTGGGCGCAGCCGCTGCCACAGCCAGCGCAGCGCGTCGTCGATCGCCGCGTTGCGCAGTTCGTGGGCGCGGCGGCCGGCCTCGGCGCGGATGCCGGCCGGCAATCGGCTCGTGTTCATCGTGGATCCTTTCGATGTCGATGTGCCGCGACTGTGAGCCGAGGGCCGCCGCGGCGAAACGCCAGCGGCCGGACAACGGCTGTGCGCCCGCCGCAACGCCACCCGGGCGACTACGATCGCCGCCCATGGCCCGCACCGCCCCGCTGTCGATCGACGACTTCGCGCTCTTCGCGCGGGTCGCCGAACTGCGCAACCTGTCGGCGGTGGCGCGCGAACGCGAGGTGCCGCCGTCGCAGGTGTCGCGCGCGCTGGCGCGCATCGAAGGCCAGTGCGGCGCCAAGCTCGTCCACCGCACGACGCATGGGCTGTCGCTCAGCGAAGAAGGCGAGAGCGTGGCCGCGCACGGCGCGCAGATGCTGGCTTTGGCCGAAGCGCTGGATGCCGATCTCGACCAGCGCCGCGGCGACCCGAGCGGGCTGGTCCGCGTCGCGACCAGCCCGGTCTTCGCGATGAGCCTGCTGCCGTGCCTGGAAATCCTGCTCGACCGCCACCCGCGGCTGCGCATCGAGATCGCGGCCGACGACCGGCTGATCGACATGGCGCGGGCCGGCATCGATGTCGCGATCCGCAGCGGCACGCCCAGCAGCGACGGCTTGATCGCGCGGCCGATCGGCGAGCACGCGCGATCGGTCCTCGCGGCGCCGGCCTACCTGGCCCGGCACGGCACGCCGGCGCATCCCGACGAGTTGTCGGCGCACCGGCTGATCGGCAACAGCGCGAGCCCGGTGCTCAACCAGTGGCGCTTCGTCGTCGACGGCGTGCCGCGCGAGCTGAAGGTCAGCGGCGGCCTGCGCACCGACAACAGCGGCCTGGTGCTGGCGATGGCGCTGCAAGGCCTGGGCATCGCACGGGTCAGCGGCGTGATCGCCGCGCCGCATGTAGCCGCAGGCCGGCTGGTGCCGCTGCTCGAAGCCTTTGCCGACCGTTCGAGCAACCCGATCTGCGCGGTGATGCTGCCCGACCGCCAGCGGCTGCCGAAGGTGCGGGTCTGCGTCGAGCACTTCGCGGCCTGGTTCGGCAACGGTGGACATGGGCCGGCGGCCCGGGATCAAGGCACGAAACGATAGCCGACGCCGGTCTCGGTGAGCAGGTGGCGCGGCCGCGACGGGTCGGCCTCGATCTTGCGCCGCAGGTGGCCCATGTAGACGCGCACGTAGTGCGTGTCCTGCGCATGGTTCGATCCCCAGACGGCGTTCAGCACCTGGCGGTGCGTCAGCACGCAGTGCGGGTGCCCGACCAGGTGGTTCAGCAGCCGGTACTCGATCGGCGTCAGGTGCAGGGCCTCGCCGGCGCGTTCGACGGTGCGCCGCGTGCGGTCGATCCTGACGTCGCCGAACTCGACGACGGTGCCGCCGCTGCCGGCGCCGCTGGCCCGGCGCCGCAGATGCGCGCGCACGCGGGCCAGCAGTTCGCCGGCGCTGAAGGGTTTGACGAGGTAGTCGTCGGCACCGGCGTCGAGCGCTTCGATCTTGTCTTCTTCGGTGGTCCGCGCCGACAGCACGATCACCGGCACGTCGGACCAGCCGCGCAGGTCGCGGATCAGGTCGACGCCGTCGCCGTCGGGCAGGCCGAGGTCGAGTACCACCAGATCGGGGCGCCGCGTGCCGGCTTCGATGAGGCCGCGCTGCAGGCCGTCGGCCTCAGCGACGTGGAAGCCTTCGTGTTCCAGCGCCAGGCGCACGAAACGCCGGATCTCGGCCTCGTCCTCGACGACCAGAACCACCGGCACCGGCACCGGCGCCGTCATGCCTGCTCCTGCGCCGGGTGCGCCGCTTCGATGTCGTCCAGCGACGGCGGCTCGCCGCGCGGCAGCTCGAACACCAGCCGGGCGCCGCCCTGCGGCCGCGTTTCGGCGTGGATGCGGCCGCCGTGCGCCTCGACGATGGCGCGGCAGATCGCAAGCCCGAGGCCGACGCCGGGGATCGCGCTTTCCTTGCGGCCGCGCTCGAACATCTGGAAGATCGATTCCTCGCGGCCGCGCGGCACGCCCGGGCCGTGGTCGTCGACCCTCACGATGACGCTGTTGCTCGACGCCTCGGCGCCGATGTCGATGGAACTGCCCGGCGGCGTGTACTTGGCGGCGTTCTCCAGCAGGTTGCAGAGCACACGTTCGAACAGCACGGCATCGATGTTCAGCAGCGGCAGGTCTTCGGGCAGCGAGACGTTCACCGGCCGCTCGTCGAGCGTGCCGCTCATCGCCTTCAGCGCGCTGCCGACGACTTCTTCCAGCGGCTGCCATTGCCGGTTCAGCTGCACGTGGCCCGACTGCAGGCGCGCCATGTCGAGCAGGTTGTTGACCAGCGAGTTCATCTGCAACGCAGCCTCGCGCATCGCGCCGACGATCTCGCCCGGCGCGCTGCCGCCGCGCTGCTGGGCCAATGCCAGCGACTCGGCCATGCCGACCAGCGCCGCCAGCGGGGTGCGCAGGTCGTGCGAGATCGCCGCCAGCAGCGAGTTGCGCAGCCGCTCGGATTCCATCTGCACCGTCGTCGACTGCGCCACGTCGACATAGTGGATGCGTTCGAGCGCGATCGCCAGCAGCGACGCGCAGGTGTCGAGCATGCGCCGCTGCTCGGGGCCGAGCACGTTGCCGGGGCGGGCCGGCTCGATGGCCAGCACGCCGCGCAGCCGCATCGGCGCCTTCAGCGGCACGTACAGCACCGGCGCGCCGGGCAGCGTGTCGGTGCCGCAGCCGGCCGCTTCGTTGTGGTCGTAGGCCCATTGCGCGATGCCGGCGTCGATGGCCGCCGGCCCGTTCGGCGCCGGTGTCGGCGCGATGACGCGGTTGTCGGCGTCGGCGACCAGCAGCGCCGCGCGGGCCTCGAACTGCGAACCGACGAAGCGCGATCCGATCTCGGCGATCTGCTCGGTCATCAAGGCGCCGGAGAGGTCGCGCGACATCTCGTAGAGCGCGCTGACCCGCTCTTCGCGCGAGCCCGCGACGCGGGCCTGGAATTTCAGCCCCGCGGTCAGCTGGCCGACGATCAGCGCCACCGCCAGCATCACCGCGAAGGTCAGCAGGTACTGGGCATCGGTGACGCTGAAGGTGAAGCGCGGCGGCACGTGGAAGAAGTCGAAGGCCGCGACCGTCAGCAGCGCCGCCAGCACCGCCGGCCCGCGGCCGTGGCGCAGCGCGACGATCACCACCGCGAGCAGGAACACCATCACGATGTTCGCCGGCTCCAGCCACGGGTGCAGCAGCGCGGTGAGCCCGGTCACGGCGGCGCAGATCGCCGCGCTCCAGGCGTAGGGGCGCCAGGCGGTGGCGCTCGGGTCGGCGGTTTCTTCGCCGCTGGGCCGGATCGACCGGCGGCCACCGGCTTCGCGTGCGGGCAAGGCGATCTCGATGACGTCGAGGTCGCTGCCGAGTGCACCGACCGCGACCGCCAGCGTCAGCCGCCAGCGCCGCGGCGGCCGGCCGGTGTCGCGGCCGAGCACCACGCGCGACAGGTTGTGCTCGTGGGCATAACGCACCAATGCGGCGGCGAGCGAGCTGTTGCTCAGCGTGGCGGTGGTCGCACCGGCTTCCTGCGCCAGCTTCAATACGCGCAGGGTGCGCTGGCGCGCCGCATCGGGCAGGCGTTGCAGGCCCGGCGTCTCGACGTAGACGCAATGCCAGGGCACGTCGAGCTGCGCGGCCAGGCGCGCCGTGCTGCGCAGCAGTTTCTCGGAGCGCTCGTCGGGGCCGATGGCGAGCAGCAGCGCCTCGCGCGTCTGCCACACCGGCGCCAGCGACAGGTTGCGCCGGTACTGCAGCATTTCGTCGTCGACCCGATCGGCCGTGCGGCGCAGCGCCAGCTCGCGCAACGCGAGCAGGTTGCCTTTGCGGAAGAAGTTCTGCGCGGCGCGCTCGGCCTGCTGCGGCACGTAGACCTTGCCTTCCTTCAGCCGCTGCAGCAGGTCGTCGGGCGGGAGGTCGACCACCACCACCTCGTCGGCGTCGTCGAACACGCGGTCGGGCACGGTCTCCCAGACGCGGATGCCGGTGATGCCGCTGACGATGTCGTTCAGGCTCTCGAGATGCTGGACATTCATCGTGCTCCAGACGTCGATGCCGGCGGCCAGCAACTCCTCGACGTCCTGCCAGCGCTTCGGGTGGCGCGAGCCGGGCGCGTTGGAATGCGCGAGCTCGTCGACCAGGACCAGCGGCGGCCGCAGCGCCAGTCCGCCGTCGAGATCGAATTCCTTCAGCGTGCGGTCGCGGTGGCTCACGTCGCGCAGCGGCAGGCGCTCCAGGCCGGCCAGCTGCGCTTCGGTCTCGGCGCGGCCGTGCGTTTCGATGACGCCGATCAGCGGCCGCTGGCCCTGCCTTCTGAGGTTGCTTGCCGCGGCCAGCATCGCATACGTCTTGCCGACGCCGGCCGAGGCGCCGAAGAAGATCTTCAGCTTGCCGCGCTGGGCCAGGGCCTCTTCCTGCTTGATGCGCTCAAGCAGTTGGTCGGGGTCGGGGCGGTCCGGGTCGGGCATGGCGAGACCAGACGATAGCCGCTCAGGGGCCTGCGGCCTGGTCGAGCGCAAGGTTCAGCGCCAGCACGTTGACGCGCGGCTCGCCGAGCAGCCCGAGCAGGCGCCCTTCGGTGTGCTGCTGCACCAGCGCCTGCACGCGCTCGGGCGCCAGCTTGCGCACGCGGGCGACGCGGCTGACCTGGTAGCGCGCCGCGGCGACGCTGATTTCGGGGTCGAGGCCGCTGGCCGACGCGGTGACCAGGTCGACCGGCACCAGCGCCGCATTGCCGGGGTCGGCGGCTTTCAACGCCTCGACGCGGCCCTTGACGGCATCGACCAGCGCCGGGTTCAGCGGCCCCAGGTTGGAGCCGCCGGACCCGCCGGCGTTGTACGGCATCGGCGCGGTCGCCGACGGCCGGCCCCAGAAGTATTTCGGGTCGCTGAAGTTCTGCCCGATCAGCGACGAGCCGATGGGCTTGCCGTCCTTCAGCACCAGGCTGCCGGCGGCCTGGTCCGGGAAGGCGAGCCTGGCGACGCCGGTGACGGCCAGCGGATAGAGCACGCCGGTGATGACGCTCATCACGACGAACAGCGATACGGCGGGGCGAATGAGAGTCTTCATGGTGGGTCTTTCAGGTTCAGGCCAGGCCGGCGACGCTGAGCACGAGGTCGATCGCCTTGATGCCGATGAACGGCACGATCACGCCGCCGAGGCCGTAGACCAGCAGGTTGCGCCGCAGCAGCACGGCCGCGCCGAGCGGGCGGTAGGCGACGCCCTTCAGCGCCAGCGGAATCAGCACGATGATGATCAGCGCGTTGAAGATCACCGCCGACAGGATCGCCGACGATGGGCTGGCGAGCTGCATCACGTTCAGCGCGCTGAGCTGCGGGTAGGTGGTGACGAAGGCCGCCGGGATGATGGCGAAGTACTTCGCCACGTCGTTGGCGATCGAGAAGGTGGTCAGCGAGCCGCGTGTCATCAGCATCTGCTTGCCGGTCTCGACGATCTCGATCAGCTTGGTCGGGTTGCTGTCGAGGTCGACCATGTTGCCGGCCTCTTTCGCCGCCTGGGTGCCGGAGTTCATCGCCACCGCCACGTCGGCCTGGGCCAATGCCGGGGCGTCGTTGGTGCCGTCGCCGGTCATCGCGACCAGCTTGCCTTCGGCCTGGTACTGGCGGATCAGCGCCAGCTTCTGCTCCGGCGTCGCTTCGGCGAGGAAGTCGTCGACGCCGGCTTCGGCGGCGATGGCCGCGGCGGTGAGCTTGTTGTCGCCGGTGATCATCACCGTCTTGATGCCCATCCGGCGCAGCTCGGCGAAGCGCTCCTTGATGCCGCCTTTGATGATGTCCTTCAGCTCGATGATGCCGAGCACCTTGGTGCCATCGGCCACCACCAGCGGCGTGCTGCCGCGGCGGGCGACGTCGTCGACCGCGGTCGACAGCGCGGCCGGGAAGGAGCCGCCCAGGCTTTCGACATGTTTGCGGATCGCGTCGGCCGCGCCTTTGCGCACCTGCCGCACGCTGCCCCCGCCGGCGGCCGGCAGGTCGACGCCGCTCATGCGCGTCAACGCCGAGAAGTGCACGAAGGTGGCGTTCAGCGATTGCAGGTCGCGTTCGCGCAACTGGAACTTCTGCTTGGCCAGCACGACGATGCTGCGGCCCTCGGGCGTCTCGTCGGCCAGCGAGGCGAGCTGCGCCGTGTCGGCGAGTTCGCTTTCCTTCACGCCCGGTGCCGGAATGAAGGTGCTCGCCTGCCGGTTGCCCAATGTGATGGTGCCGGTCTTGTCGAGCAGCAGCACGTCGACGTCGCCGGCGGCCTCGACCGCGCGGCCCGAGGTCGCGATGACGTTGGCCTGCAGCATGCGGCTCATGCCGGCGACACCGATGGCGGACAGCAGCCCGGCGATGGTGGTCGGGATCAGGCACACCAGCAGCGCGATCAGCACCGTCACCGTGATCGGCGAGCCGGCTTTCGCGACGTCGACGCTGAACAGCGAGAACGGCAGCAGCGTGACGGTAACGCCGAGGAAGACGATCGTCAGCGCCACCAGCAGGATGGTCAGCGCGATCTCGTTCGGCGTCTTCTGCCGCTTCGCGCTTTCGACCATCGCGATCATGCGGTCGACGAAGGTCTCGCCGGGGTTCACCGAGACGCGGACGATGATCCAGTCCGACAGCACGCGGGTGCCGCCGGTAACGGCCGAGAAGTCGCCGCCGGATTCGCGGATCACCGGTGCCGACTCGCCGGTGATCGCGCTTTCGTCGACCGAGGCCACGCCTTCGATCACGTCGCCGTCGGCCGGCATCACGTCGCCGGCTTCGACGAGCACGACGTTGCCCTTGCGCAGGCTGTCGGCTTCCAGCGGGTGCCACTTGACCTTCGTGCGGTCGACGCCGGGTTTGAATTCGCCTTCGAACTTCTTCGCCCAGGTCTTCTTCTTCAGCCCGCGCAACGAAGCCGCCTGCGCCTTGCTGCGGCCTTCGGCCAGCGCTTCGGCGAAGTTGGCGAACAGCACCGTGAACCAGAGCCACAGAGCGATGGCCAGAATGAAGCCGGCCGGCGCTTCGCCTTTGCCGCTGAGCGCTTCGACGAAGAGCAGCGTCGTGATGATGCTGCCGACGTAGACGACGAACATCACCGGGTTGCGCCACTGCACGCGCGGGTCGAGCTTCTTGAACGCGTCGGCGACTGCCGGTGTCACCAGCGTCGGGTCGAAGAGCGTGAATGTCTTGCGAGTCATGGGGTTCTTTCGGGGCTGGGGTCGTTACTTCCACAGCACCAGGTGCTCGAGAACGGGCCCCAGCGCCAGCGCGGGAACGTAGTTCAGCAGGCCGACCAGCAGCACGGTGCCGGTCAGCAGCACGACGAACAGCAGGCCGTGCGTCGGCATCGTGCCGCCGGTGACGGCGATGCGTTTCTTCGCCGCCAGCGCGCCGGCAATGGCCAGCACTGGAACGATGACGCCGAAGCGGCCGAACCACATCGCCAGCCCCAACAGCCCGTTGTAGAACGGCGTGTTGGCCGACAGGCCGGCGAAGGCGCTGCCGTTGTTGTTGGCCGCCGAGGTCAGCGCGTACAGGATCTCGGAGAAGCCGTGCGCGGCCGGGTTCAGGATGCCGGCGCGGCCACCCTCGCTCATCACCGCGACCGCGGCGCCGAGCAGCACCAGCAGCGGCGTGACGAGGATCGCGATCGAGCTCATCTTCATCTCGTAGGCTTCGATCTTCTTGCCCAGGTACTCCGGCGTGCGGCCGATCATCAAGCCGGCGATGAAGACCGCGATGATCGCGAAGACGAGCATCCCGTAGAGGCCGGTGCCGACGCCGCCGAACACCACTTCGCCGAGCTGCATGTTGACCAATGGCACCATGCCGCCGAGCGGCGTGAAGGAGTCGTGCATCGCGTTGACCGCGCCGCAGGAAGCGTCGGTCGTGATGGCGGCGAAGAGGCCGGATGCGGCGATGCCGAAGCGCGCCTCCTTGCCTTCCATGTTGCCGCCGGGTTGGGCCAAGGTCACCGACTGGTCGACGCCGAGCGCCGCGAACTGCGGGTTGCCCTGCTGCTCGAAGCCCATCGCGGCGATCGCGCCGGCCAGGAACAGCAGGCTCATCACGACGAAGATCGTCCAGCCCTGCCGCGGGTCCTGCACCATGCGGCCGAAGGTGAAGCACAGGGCCGCGGGGATCAGGAAGATCGACAGCATCTGCACGAAGTTCGACAACGGCGTCGGGTTCTCGTACGGGTGGGCCGAGTTGGCGTTGAAGAAGCCGCCGCCGTTGGTGCCGAGCATCTTGATCGCCTCCTGCGAGGCGACCGGGCCCATCGGCAGTAGCTGCTTGTCGCTGCTCTGGTCTTCCATCACCGGCTCGCCCTTGTCGTCTTTTGTCGGCTGGCCGTCGGCGCCGAGCTTGGGCGTCTGGTACTTCACGACCTCGATCGTCTGCACGTCCTTGGACGCATCGAAGTTCTGCAGCACGCCCTGCTGGACGAGGAAGAGCGCGAAGACGAACGAGATCGGCAGCAGGATCCACAGCGTGACGCGGGTCAGGTCGACCCAGGCGTTGCCGATGCCCTGCGCCGAGTGGCGCGCGAAGCCACGGATCAGCGCGATGACGACGACGATGCCGGTGGCGGCGGACAGGAAGTTCTGCACCGCCAGGCCCAGCATCTGGGTCAGGTAGCTCATCGTCTGCTCGCCGCTGTAGCCCTGCCAGTTGGTGTTGGTGACGAAGCTGACCGCGGTGTTGAACGACGAATCGGGCGAGACGTTCGCCATTGCCTGCGGGTTCAGCGGCAGCCAGAGCTGCAGGCGCTGCAGCGCGTAGATCGCCAGCACGCCAAGGCCATTGATCAGCAGGATGGCGAGTGCGTACTGCAACCAGCCCATCTCGACATCGGCCTTGATGCCGCACAGGCGGTACAGCGCGCCTTCGACGCGGCCGGCAAAGGCCAGCCGGCCTTCCATCACGTTGGTGATGTAGCGGCCCATCGGAATGGCCAGCAGCAACAGCACGATGCTGAACGCGGCGAGCAGGAACCAGGCATGGGTGGTCACGAAAACTTCTCCGGTTTCAACAGGGCGGCCACCAGATAGACCAGCAGGGCCAGCGACACCACGCTACCGAGCACGACCATCCAGCTCATGACGACGGCCCTCCGAGACTGGCGCAGCCCTTCGCCATGCCGGCCAGCAGCAGCCAGAAGGCGACGAACAACGCGAGATAGACGACATCCATGGGACGGCCCTTTCGTTTGAAGATGCGATGAAGATCGTAGGTAGCCGGGCATCAAGATGTCCGCAAATTCGCGCTCGCGCGCATAAAAACGGCATCAACGAAGCGCCGCGCAGGCGCGGGTGGCCGTCGGGCGCACGCCCCGAAACAATGCGCGGCGGCCGATCAGGTGCGCGTTTTTGCGCCCGGATGCTCGGTTCAAGTGCAGGCAGGCGCCTCCGGCAGCGTGAGCCCCGCGCATATCCCGCTTGTTGGCCGGCGATGGGGGTGGCACGGCCATTGCTTAACAGCACAGCAGCTATATAGCTCTTATGCTGTTAGGCGGCGGCAAAGCAGATCCGCTTCCGGCCCCGCACTGACCCAGGACGCCATGATTCACTTGTACAGCTGGCCCACACCCAACGGGCAGAAGGTTCAGATTCTTCTCGAGGAACTGGGGGCGGATTACCTTGCCAAGCCGGTCAACATCCTGCGCGGGGACCAGTTCGACCCACTCTTCCTGGCGTTCAGTCCGAACAACAAGATCCCCGCCATCATCGACACCGATGCTGCTGGGGGGAAGGGCGCCGTCAGCGTTTTTGAGAGCGGGGCGGTGCTTCTGTATCTTGCCGACAAGCACGCGCGCTTCGTTCCTCGATCGCTGCGCGAGCGCACCGAGGTGCTGGAGTGGCTCTTCTTCCAGTGCAGCAGCCTCGCCCCGATGCTGGGCCAGGCGACGCACTTCCGTCGCTATGCGGCAGACCCCGTGCCCTATGCGATCCAGCGCTACACGACGGAAGCCGTGCGGCTCTATGGCGTCGTCGACAAGCGCCTGGGCGAGCGCGACTGGCTGGCAGCGGGGGACTACACGATCGCCGACATGGCCATGTATCCGTGGCTTGTCAGGTTCCGCCGGCAGGGCGTGAATCTCGACGATTTCCCGAACGTCAAGGCATGGATAGCCAGAGTCTCTGCGCGGCCGGCCGTCAAGCGTGGCATGAACCTCCTGAAAGAGGCTGCTCGCGACACGCCCATCGACAACGAGGCGCGTGAGACGCTGTTCAAGTCATGAGCATGTTCCGTGGCAACACCATTGCGTCGGCGCTGTTCACCCCGGAGCGCCGAGCCTCCGGCCTTCCGGCCTTTCTGGATCCGGATGCGCCGGCCATCTCGTACGACGCTGCTGCACAAGCCGTGCTGCAACTGGTCGAAGCCATGCGCGCTGCCGGTGTACCGCGCGGCGCCCGCATCGGCTTCACGGCACCGCGCGGGCCGCTCGGGGTCATCGGCTTTCTGGCGGCATCCGAGATCGGTGTCTGCTGCCCCCTCAATCCACGGCTCAAGCCCGACGAATTGGCCGCGTCGCTTGACAGCATGGCGGTCGATCTGCTGCTCGATGGCAGTGGCGAGTCGACGGTGGCGTCCACCGCGCAGCGCTTGGGCATTGCACGCCTGTTCATCCGCATGACGGGCGCGACCCTGGGCGAATGGGTTCTGACCGGCGCGGTGCGCACCGATATTGAGGCGTGGCCTGAAGCGCCGGCCATGCTGATGGCGACGTCGGGCACAACGTCCAAGCCCAAGCTGGTGCCAATCAGCCACGCCAATGTGCTGGCTGCGGCCGGCGCGATCGGCTCGGCCTTCAGTCTCGGCCCAGCCGACCTCTGCCTGGATCCGATGCCGCTTCACCACGTGCATGGCCTGATCAGTGCGGCACTGTCCTCCTTGCTCGCGGGATCGGCGGTGCACTGCACCAAGGGCTTCAGTCCGGCCGAGTTCGCCGTGGCGTTCCAGGTGCTGCAACCGACATGGTTCACCGCTTCGCCCGCCATGCACCTGGCGCTGCGAGAGCATTTTGAGCAGGCCGGGGTGACTCCGCCCGCGGGTCGGTTGCGATTCTTCCGGTCCTCATCAGCGCCGCTGCCGCCGTCGGCGATCGGCGCGCTCGAAGCGCTCTTCGGCGCACCGCTCATCGAGACCTACGGCCTGACGGAGACGGCCTCGATGGTGTGCTCCAACCCGCTGCCTCCCGCCGAGCGCAAGCAGGGCTCGGTGGGCATCGCCTTCGGGTCTGAAATCCGTGTCGTGAATGCGTCCGGCCAGCCCTGCCCAGTTGATGAACCGGGTGAGATCGCCATCCGCGGCCCCAGCGTGATCACGGCCTACTTGGACAACGCAGCCGCCGACAGCTTTCTGGACGGTTGGCTGCTCACCGGCGATATCGGCCGCCTGGATGCCGACGGTTATCTGTTCATCGTCGGCCGCGCCAAGGAAGTGATCAAGCGAGGCGGCTTGTCCGTCTATCCCGCCGAAGTCGACGATGCACTGTGCGCCAGTCCGGACGTGGCCGAGGCAGTGACCTTCGCCGTTGCGCACGCGTCGCTGGGCGAGGACGTGGTGGCAGCCGTCGTGCCCCGGGCGGGAGCGTCCTCGGACGGCGCTTCCCTGCGCAACGAGGTGGCGCGCCGACTGAGCACCTACAAAGTCCCGAGTGTCGTCCTGGTGGTCGATTCGATCCCGAAGAACGAAACCGGGAAGTTCGTACGCAAGCAGGTCGCGGCTCATTTCGCCGATGCGTTGGCGCCGCGGTGCGAGGAACCGTCCGGCGTCGTCGAGCGTGTGTTGCTGTCGGCGTGGCGCGAAGTCATCGGCCGCAGCGACATCGGCGTCACCGACAACGTGTTCCTGCACGGCGCCGATCCACTGCGCGCCGGCAGGGCGGCGGAAATCATCGGCGCGTCCCGCCTGTGGAGTCCGACGCTCAAGGACCTGCTGGCTGCACCGACGGTTCGGGAACAAGCAAGAAAGGTCCAAACCCCATGACATACGAATTCGTTCGAAGCGTTCGAGACGGCGCGATCCTGAATGTCGTCCTCGATCGCCCCGAGCGCTTGAACGCGCTGCATGCGCCCGCCCATGTCGAACTCGCCGAAGTCTTCGACGAATTCGAGCAGGAGCCCGCCTTGCGCGTGGCGATCATTCGAGGCAGCGGGCGGGCATTTTGCGCGGGCAACGACCTGAAGTGGCAGGCCCAGGGCGGCTCGATGGAACGGCCGGCTTCGGGCTTTGCGGGCCTCACGCTTCGGCACCAGCGGACCAAGCCGGTCATTGCGCAAGTGAATGGGCTGGCCTTCGGCGGCGGGTGCGAGATCGTGCTGGCAGCTGACCTGGCGATCGCAGCCAGTTCCGCACGCTTCGGCCTCACCGAAGTTCGCTACGGCCTGGTGCCGCAGGCAGGCTTGCACCTGCTGCCGCGCCGCGTCGCGCTGAAGGATGCGATGTACATGTTGTTGACCGGGCGGGTCATTCCCGCAGCCGAAGCGCTGCGAATGGGGATGATCAACGAAGTCGTCCCCGACGATCAAGTCGCGGAGAGGGCACTGACCTATGCGCGGTGGATCGTCGAGGCATCGCCACAAGCGATGGCCGCGTGCATGGAACTGATCCGCCAGAGCCTGGCTTTCCAGGACGTCGCCGAAGCCACGGCAGCGCCTGCACCTGCGCTGGACCGACTCCGCGCGGGCGAGGACTTTGCCGAAGGCCCACGGGCCTTCGCCGAAGGCCGCAAGCCGAAGTGGGCCGCATGATGAATGCAGCAAACGATCAGCTTTCGCTGGATGCTGCGGGCCGCTTGATTGCGTCCGCCTACGCGGCGACAGAAGCCTCGCGCCTGCCGAAACACGCACGCCTGTATGACGCGATCACCGGCGTGATCGAAACGGAGCAACTGGCACCCGGGCAGAAGCTGCCCGGCGAGAGAGAACTGTGCACGCTCACAGAGCTCAGTCTGGGAACCGTCCAGAAAGGGCTGAGCCAATTGATGGCCGACGGGCGCATCTCCCGCGAGCATGGGCGCGGAACCTTCGTGCGCCCCAGGCTTCGCCCGTTGATGGACCTTTGGCACTACCGGTTTCGCGACCCGGCCACGGGGACCTTGCTGCCGGTGTTTGCGCATCTCGCCGAGCGAGCCCAGGTCCTGGGCGACCCGGTCGTGACACAAGCGCTGGGAGACGACCCGGCGCGTTATGTCCGGATCTGCCGCGTCGTGAGCATCGCGGATCGCTTTCGGTGCTGGAGCGAAATGCACTTGCCGTTCAGTCGGTTCGGAGGCCTGCTGAACTTGCCCGAGACGGAGATCGAAAGCGTCAACCTCAAGCAGCTCTTGGCCACCAAGTTCAACGCACCGACGTTGGCGACGACCCAGACCGTTCTGCTTCGGCCGTTCGGTGCGAGTGTGGCCACGCTGATCGGCGTGAAGCAACGCTCGAATGGCTTGCTCCTGCAGATCGTGGGCACCAGTCGCGGCGGCGTGCCCATCACCTTTCAGCGCATTCACGTACCGCCATCGGACTGCGAGATGGAAATCGGCGCAGCCGCTGCGGCGGCCGTCGCAACAGCCGCAGCATGACCCAAAGGATCAACACCATGATGGCAGACTCGATTCGTCTCAGCCCCCTGCTCCGCCGCGCCTCGCTGCTGGCGACGGGGCTTGTACTCACGCTCGCCTGTTCATGGCCCGCCAAGGCGGAGACCGTGACGGCGAAAGTGGCCTTGCAGTTCGGCATCGGCTACCTGCCGTTGTCGGTGATGCAGGCGCGCGGGCTGTGGGAGCAGCGCGCGAAAGCGGCCGGGATCGAGCTCAAGGTCGAATGGCAGAACCTCGGCAACGGCAGCGCGCTGAACGATGCCATTCTCACGGGATCCGCAGACCTCGCAGCGGGGGGCTTGACGCCGATGCTCAAGCTTTGGGACAAGACGCGCAACAACCTGCGCGTTCGGGGTATCGCGGCCCTGAACACATCGTCGCTGCTTCTGGTCTCCAACCGCGCGGACATCAAGACCATTGCGGACTTCAAGCCGAACGACAAGATCGCGCTGTCGGTCCCCAAGGTATCGATCCAGGCCGTCGTGTTGCAGATGGCCGCCGCGAAGCTGTGGGGCAAGGAGTCGTACGACAAGCTCGATTCGCTCACGGTGTCGATGAAGCACCCCGATGCCGTGGTTGCGCTGGCCTCGCCGCAAAGCCCTATCAGCGCGTACTTTGGCAGCGCCCCCTACCAGGAGCGCCTCCTCGAGCGGCCCGGGATGCGCGTGGTCCTGAGCTCGAACGACGTCATCGGCGAGCCTTCGACCTTCAGCGCGGTGTGGACCACGGATGGCTTCCGCACCAAGAACCCGAAGCTCTACGACGCGTTCGTTCAAGCGCTGGGCGACGCGGTGGCGGCGATTCATGCCGACAAGGGGAAGGCCGTCGACGACTTCATCCGCATCACCGGCAGCAGCGCCGCCGAGCGGCCCTTGCTCATGTCGATCGTGCAGAAGGCCGACAACATCTACACCACGACGCCGCAGGCGACGATGAGGTACGCAGAATTTCTGGCGCAGATCGGCTCGATCTCGGCCAAACCGGCTTCGTGGCAAGACTACTTCTTCGAGCAGTCGAAACTCCAAGGCGGGAGTTGATGGTGCAGCAGTCACCCGCCGGGGCCAATATCCATACCCGCCACCACCGCACGGGCGCCTTGCGCGGCCAGGACACCCTGCTCGGCGTGGATGGGGTGACCTTGCAGTATCCGTCCGGCAGCGATCTGGTCACTGCCACCTGGCGCGTGAGCTTCAACGTGCACCACATGGATCGCTACATTCTGCTGGGGCCTTCCGGTTGCGGGAAGTCGTCGCTGCTGAAAGCGGTCGCCGGGTTCATCCAGCCGGCCGAAGGCGTCATCCGTCTGCGAGAGGCGGTCGTGCAGAAGCCGGGGCCCGACCGGATGATGGTGTTCCAGGAGTTCGACCAGTTGTTTCCCTGGCGTACGGTGCTGGAAAACGTGATGTTCCCGATGACGGCACGCAAGAGTTGGAGCTTTCGCGATCGACGCGACAGAGCGCTATCCAGCATCGACAAGGTGGGTTTGGCCCAGTTCGCCGACTCGTACCCTCACCAACTTTCGGGCGGCATGAAGCAGCGGGCGGCGATCGCCCGCGCGATGGCCATGGAGCCTGATGTGCTGCTGATGGACGAGCCCTTCGCCGCACTGGACGCATTGACCCGCCGGCGATTGCAGGACGAGTTGCTGAAACTTTGGGATGACCTTCGCTTCACCATGCTCTTCGTCACGCACGCGATCGACGAAGCGACGCGCATCGGTTCACGAATCCTGGTCTTGTCGCCCCACCCGGGCCAGGTGCGTGCTGAGTTGGCGTGCCCCGATCACTGGGGTGCGACAGAACGCAGGGCGCTGGAGCAGCAGATCACGGAGATGCTGTTGGAAACGCCGGAGGCGTCCGATGGGCAGCGCTGAAAACACGACCCGCCCCGACCTCATCGTCGAGAGGATCGACAAGCCCGGCGTGGCACTGCTGAAGGCGCGCTTGCCGCTTTGGCAGCGGATGCTGCGCCACGACGGCTCTCGTCGAGCGCTGTTGATCATCGCCATGGCCGTGTGCTGGGAAATCTACGGTCGATCGATCGACAACGACCTGGTCCTGCCCACGCTGTCGGCGGTCCTGAACGCGCTGTTCAAGTCGGTCGCCGAGGGTGTCATGCCGGCTCGTGTCTGGAACTCGATGGCCATGCTGCTCGAGGGCTATGCCATCGGCGTGGCGCTGGCGATCTTCATCACGACGCTGGCGATCACCACGAAGCTGGGCGACGACCTGCTGACCACGCTGACGGCGATGCTCAACCCGCTGCCTGCCATCGCATTGCTTCCACTGGCGTTGCTCTGGTTCGGGCTCGGAAACGCCAGCATGTTGTTCGTCGTGGCGCACTCCATCCTGTGGCCGCTCGCACTCAACATCCATGCCGGATACCAGGGCGTCAGCGAGACCTTGCGGATGGCGGGCCGCAATCCAGGCCTGAAGCCCATTCCCTATGTGGCGCGCGTGCTGTTCCCAGCTGCCCTGCCTTCCGTCATCTCGGGACTCAAGGTCTCGTGGGCCTTTGGCTGGCGCACGCTGATCGCCGCGGAGCTGGTCTTCGGTGCGTCGTCTTCGGGGGGCGGCATCGGCTGGTTCATCTCCGCCAAGCGCAACGACCTGGAGATTCCCGACGTCTTTGCCGGTCTGTTGGTCATCGTGCTGATCGGCCTGGCGATGGAAGGCCTGGTCTTTCGCGAACTCGAACGCCGCACGGTCCGCCGCTGGGGCATGTTGCGGGACAGATAGCCACACGAGACTTCAAGAACCATGCGCAACAACGCTTTCCATTCCACGTATCTCCGAGAGCACATGGGTCGAGTGGCCTTGGCTGCCGAAGGTGCCTACGAGGCGGGCAGCACGGCCTCCTTCACCTATGTGTACACGGCAGGGTACTTCGGCATCGACGACACCGGCAGCCTGAAGATCGTCCATCGCTTCGCGAGCGACATGGGCAAGCTGCAATTCACCGCGCCCCAGGACTGGAACTACGTGACGGCAGAGGCCAGCAACGGTGCCGTGCTGGAACTGCGCTACGACCCGAAGGGCAACATTCGCCCCTGGGACAAGACCTTGTCGGTGCGCGTGCAGAAGGGCTTCCTGCGCGAGGGCGAGCAGATCACGGTGCGGATCGGCGACACCCGTTTCGGCTCTCCCGGCATCCGTGTGCAGACCTTCAGCGAGCCGACCTTCGAGTTCAAGTTCCTGGTCGATGCGTTCGCAACCTACAACTTCGTGGAGGTGCCCGACCAGCCATCGATCAACATCGTGGCCGGCCCGCCCGTGCTCTTCAAGGCGATCGTGCCCACACGGCGCCGCGTCGGCGGGCCCTTCGTCCTCGGCTTCAAAGGCGAGGACAAGTGGGGGAACCCAAGTCATCTGGTGGAAGGTCGCTTCGTCGTGGAGTCCTCGCTTCCCGTGGAGGGCTTGCCCCGCTTCGTCGATGTGCGCCGCGGCACGTTGTCGACCGCGCTGCGCGACCTGCGGGTGACTCAGGCGGGCGACCTGGCGGTCACCTTCAAGGACGCGACAGGCGCCGTGGTCTGCCGCTCCAACCCCATGCGCGTCCAGGCGAATATGGCACTGACCCCTTATTGGGCCGACTTGCACGGCCAGTCGGAAGAAACCATCGGCACGAACTCCGCGCGCGAGCTGCTGGAGTTCGCCCGCGACCGCGCGTTCATCGACGTGATGAGCCACCAGGGGAACGACTTTCAGATCACCTCCCCGTTCTGGGAGGAACTGAATCGCCTGACGGCCGAGTTCAACGAGGATGGCCGGTTCATCGTCTTCCCGGGCTACGAGTGGTCCGGCAACACGGGCCTGGGCGGCGACCGCAACGTGATGTTCAAGCACGAGGGTCGCCAGATTCACCGCTCGCACCATGCCTTGGTGGAAGACCTCGGCGATGCGTCCACCGACGCCCACAGTGCCAGCGACCTGTTCAGGGCGCTGGCGGAAGAGGATTGCATCGTCTTCGCCCACATCGGCGGGCGCTATGCCGACATCGCCGTGGCCCACGACGCCCGCATCGAACGGTCGGTGGAGGTGCACTCCGACTGGGGCACCTTCGAGTGGCTGCTCGAAGAGGCGTTCGACCAAGGCTATCGCGTCGGCATCCTGGCCAATTCCGATGGGCACAAAGGCCGTCATGGGGCCAGCCATCCGGGCGCCTCGCTCTTCGGCGCCTATGGCGGCCTGTCGTGCCTGTTGGCGACCGACCTCACCCGGGACGCCATCTTCGAGGCCCTGCGCCGGCGCCACCACTACGCCACCACGGGTACGCGTGCGCTCCTGGAAACGCGCGTTCGCTTCGATCGGCCCGCCTCGCTGTATGGCGACGATCCCGACATGGGCGGCCGCATAACGTCCGCAGTGACCGAGGCCATGATGGGGGACATTCTTCGCAGCGACGACGACACGGTCACCTTGGAGATCGACGTCGCGGCCGGCGCGCCGATCGAGCGCATCGAGATCCGCAACCGCAAGACGGTGCTGGAGATTTGGCGGCCCTACACGGCCGAGCAGCTGGGTCGTCGTATCCGCGTGATCTGGGAGGGCTCCGAACTGCGGGGCCGTGGCCGACAAACCGTCTGGGATGGTGGCGCCATCTTCGAAGGCAACGAGATCGAGTCCTTCGCCGCCATCAACCAATGGAACCTCGACAAGCCGCTCAGGCAGTCGTCGGCAAACGCCCTTGACTGGCAGACGCTCACGACCGGCGGGTTCGGGGGCGCAGACATCGTGCTGAAGTCCGCCAAGGACGGCGCGCTGAGGATCGACACGCCGCTCGTGAAGTGCGATCTCACGGTCTCGGACATCGGTCTGGACGACATCGTCCTGGAAACCGGTGGCGGCATCGATCGGCGCATGCGCGTCTTCCGCCTGCCCGACGAGAACCACGTGGCTAGCGCCGAGCTGACACGCCGGATCAAACGCAGCGAGCTGGGTGAGGACGCGCTGTATGTCTGCATCACGCTGGAGGACGGGCACCGCATTTGGTCGAGCCCGATCTATCTTCTTCGTTGAACTGCCGGGCGACACAGTCGAATGAAACTCGGCGTGACGCAGCTCGGCGCAGTCGATGCGTGGGAATGCGACCAGATGCAGCATCTGAATGTGCGCTTCTACGGCGCGCGCTTCACGGATGCGGAAGTACATGCGTTTGCCAAGCTGGGCATGCCGGCACGCCCGTCGTTGGACGACGAACTGCGATTTTCCCGTGAGATCCGCTGCGGCGCCGCCGTTCGGGTCGAGACGACGCAACTGTCGCCGCTGCGGCTGGAGCATCTTCTTTTCGACGGTGACAGCGAGGCACCGTCGGCGTCGCTGAAAGCCTGCTACGAGAGTCCCGGCAGCGAGCTTCCTGGGTTCGAGGGATCCGGATGGGCCGTCTGCGCGCGCAGCGTGATCAAGCCCTCGGCATGCGACTCGCACGGCCTGAGCCGCGAGGGAACCCTCGGGCTCGTCAACCACGCAGCTGCGCATCTCGGCCTCGACCGCCATCGACAGAGGGAAGCAGACGGCCGCTTGCGCACCGGTTCGGCAACGGTCGCCTGCAGGATTCGCCGCTACGCGACTGCAGCCGCTGGCACGTTGGTGGAAGTCGAGAGCCGGATCGGATCGGCCGGCCGCAGGTCCGTGCGGCTGCAGCATCGGATTGTCGACAGCGCTTCAGCGCAGACCCTGGCGCATGTGGAGATCACGGTCGTCTTCTTCGACATGGCGACGCGCCGTGCGGTTCCTCTCCCCGAGGCGTTGCAGCGGTCTGGCGCCGGAGCGGCGCAGTAGCGCATCGCGGCGATCACTTCCTGTGGGTTTCGTCACAGCCACCCGGACTTGCGGAAGCGCCAGTACATCACCGCGCAGACGCCGACGATGACCGCCAGCGACGCCGGGTAACCATAGGCCCACTTCAGCTCCGGCATGTGTTCGAAGTTCATCCCCCAGATGCCGACGAAGGCGGTCGCGACCGCGAAGATGCCGGCCCAGGCCGCCAGCCGCTTGGTCGTTTCGCTCTCTTCGATGGTCACCATCGACAGGTTGACCTGGATCGCGGTGGCGATCGTCTCGCGCAGCGCTTCCAAGGTGGAGGTGCAGCGAACGAGGTGGTCGAAGACATCGCGGAAGTAGTCCTGCGAACGCGCGCAGACCTGCGGCACGCGGCCGCCCCAGAGCTTGCCGGTGGCTTCCATCAGCGGCACCACGGCGTGGCGGACGACGCCGACCCGGCGCTTCAGTGCATACAGCCGCTGGATGTTGTCGCGCGCGGTGCCGGGGGTGAAGATCTCGCCCTCGATCGTCTCCAGCTCGGCTTCCATCGCGTCGATGACCGGGAAGTAGCGGTCGACCACCGCGTCCATCAGCGCATAGAAGACGAACGAGGCGCCGTGGCGCAGCAGGTGCGGCTCGCGTTCGGCGCGCTCGCGCACGCCGAGGAAGCCCTGGCTCGACCGGGTGCGCACCGACAGCACGAAGTTGTGGCCGACGAAGACGCTGACTTCGCCGACCACCAGTTCGTCGGTCGGCGAGAACTCGACCATGTGCATCACCGTGAAGACGGTGTCGCCGTACTCCTCGATCTTCGGCCGCTGGTGGCCGTGGCGAGCGTCTTCGACGGCCAGGTCGTGAAGGCCGAACTGGCGCTGCATCTCGAGCAGTTCTTCGTCCTTCGGATCCTTCAGCGCGACCCAGACGAAACAGTCGGGCCGGTGCAGGTATTCGCCGATCTGCTCGACCCGGATGTCGGCCAGCTTGGCCCCTTGCTGGTAGGCGACGCAGTTGATGAGCATGGGGCGGCTCTCGGTGGGCGACTTGAATGGGTCATCTTCGCATGGCGTACTGCCCGGGATCGAGCACCAACTCTACTCAAACCGGGGTTGACGCCAGGGTCGGCTTTGCCTTCATAATAAGAACAATTCGCATTTCAATTGAGATTCATGTCGTTCTGGGCATCGTGGATCACTCAGGCACCGGCGCTGCTGCCGCGCAGCGGCGCCGCCGGGCGGCAGCCCGCCAAGCCGCGGCTGCCGCTGGCGCTGGACACGGCGGGCACCGGCGTCGAATGCCGGGTGCTGGCGGTGCACTCGCCCGATGGCGTGCCCGACTGGGCCCGCTGGCTGGCCGAGATCGGCTTCATTCCCGGTGAGCCGGTGACGGTCACCGCGCGCAGCCCGTGGGGCGGCGACCCGATGGTCGTCCGCATCGGCCAATCGACCTTCGCTCTGCGCCGCGCCGAAGCGGCTTGCGTGCAGGTCGAGCCGTTGTGACGGAAGCGGTCGTCCACGTCCACCGCGGCGGCCCGCTGGTGGCGCTGGTGGGCAACCCGAACTGCGGCAAGACGGCGCTCTTCAACCTGCTGACCGGCAGCCGCCAGAAGGTGGCCAACTACGCCGGCGTCACCGTCGAACGCAAGGAAGGCAAGCTGCGCACGAGCGACGGCAAGAGCCTGCGCGTGCTCGACCTGCCCGGCGCCTACAGCCTGCACCCGCGTTCGCCCGACGAGCGCGTGACCTGCGACGTGCTGCACGGCCGCGCGCGCGGGGAGAAGCGGCCTGAACTGGTGGTCTGCGTCGTCGACGCGACCAACCTGCGCCGCAACCTGCGGCTGGTGCTCGCGGTCCAGCGGCTGGGGTTGCCGTGCGTGGTGGCGCTGAACATGGTCGACCTGGCGCGCCGGCGCGGGATCGAGGTCGACCCCGATGCGCTGTCGCGCGAACTCGGCCTGCCGGTGGTGCCGACGGTGGCCGTCAAGGCCGACGGCGACAGCCCGCTGCGCGCTTTGCTCGAAGACCGCTCGCTGTGGAAGCCGACGATGGCGCCGGCCGCGGTGCTGCACCACGAAGGCGACCACGCGTCGGTGCAGGGCATCCTGCAGCGGCTGGGGCTGGACGCGGCGATGCCGCACACCGCCAGCGACCGCATCGACCGCATCGTGCTGCACCCGCTGTTCGGGCCGCTGCTGCTGATGGTGATCCTGTTCCTGGTCTTCCAGGCGGTGTTCTCGTGGGCGACGGTGCCGATGGACCTGATCAAGGCCGGCACCGAGGCGGTCGGCAGCACGGTGAGCGGCGCGCTGCCCGAAGGGGCCTTGCGCAGCCTGCTCGTCGACGGCGTCATCGCCGGTGCCGGCGGCGTGCTCGTCTTCCTGCCGCAGATCGTGATCCTGTTCTTCTTCATCATCGCGCTCGAAGAATCGGGCTACCTGCCGCGCGCGGCCTTCCTGCTCGACCGGCTGATGGGCGGCGTGGGCCTGTCGGGCCGTTCGTTCATCCCGCTGCTGTCGAGCTTTGCCTGCGCGATACCCGGCATCATGGCCGCGCGCACGATCGCCGACCCGCGCGACCGGCTGGTGACGATCATGATCGCGCCGATGATGACCTGCTCGGCGCGGCTGCCGGTCTACGCGTTGCTGATCGGCGCGTTCATCCCGCAGCGGGCCGTGCTCGGCGCGCTGGAGTTGCAGGGGCTGGTGCTGTTCGGGCTGTACCTGGCGGGTGTCGGCGGCGCGCTGGCGGTGGCCTGGGTGCTGAAGCGCTTCACCACGCGCGGCCAGGTGCGTTCGCTGATGATGGAGCTGCCGTCGTACCACTGGCCGGCGCTGCGCAATGTCGCGATCGGGCTCTGGCAGCGGGTGATGATCTTCATGCGCCGGGTCGGCGGCATCATCCTCGTGCTGACGATCCTGCTGTGGGCGCTGGCCAGCTTCCCGGCACCGCCGCCCGGCGCCACCGGCGCGCCGATCGAATACAGCATCGCCGGCGTGCTGGGCCGGGCGCTGGCGACGGTGTTCGAGCCGATCGGCTTCAACTGGCAGATCAGCATCGCGCTGGTGCCCGGGCTGGCCGCGCGTGAAGTGGCCGTCAGCTCGCTCGGAACGGTCTACGCGCTGGCGGCGACCGGCGCCGACACCGCGCAGGCGCTGTCACCGCTGATCGCGCACAGCTGGTCGCTGGCGACCGCGCTGTCGCTGCTGGCCTGGTATGTGTTCGCGCCGCAGTGCCTGTCGACCTTGGCCACCGTCAAGCGCGAAACCGGCGGCTGGACGATGCCGCTGGTGATGGCCGGCTACCTGTTCGCGCTGGCCTACCTGGCGTCGTTCGTGACCTACCGGGTGGCGCTGGCGTTCGGCGCCGGCTGAACGACTGCTTCGTCGCTCATTTCATTGAGTACCCGCGGCCGTCCATGCAGGCAGCCACCGCGCGCTGGAAGACCGACGCATCGGCCACCGCGGCCGGCTGGGTCGTCGCCCAGCGGTTGCATGCCTGGCGGTCGTACTCGGTCTGCTGCGCGTCCTGCCCGCTGCGTGGGTAGATGATCGGCTCGGGCAGGGTCAGCGGTGCCGTTGCCGGCGGCTGCTCGGCGACAACCACCGGCGGCGCGACCGGGACGCCGTATCCGTACCCATACGCCACGATCGGCGCGCCGATGATGAAGCGGGGACCCCAGCCCCAGCCGCCGCGGTAACCGTGATAGCCGCGGTAGCCATAACCATGGCCGTAGCCGACCGAAACGCCGCCGAGCACCGGCGCGCCGTAGTACGACGGATAGCCGACGTTGAGGTCGACCGAGACGTTGGCGCGGGCCTGGGCGACGCCGGCGCTGCCAACCAGCAGCGCAGCGGCCAGACCCAGGCGCAAGCCGGGGAGGTGTCTGAAGCGCATCATGACGGACCTTTCCATGTGGAGCCCGATGATGACGCAGCGGCGCTGCGTTGTCGCGACGCCAGTGCAAAGAAACGTGAACCTGCCCGGGTCGGCGCGCTCCGTCAGCGCAGCATGCCTTTGGTCTCGATGAACTCGACCACCTCGGGCAGCCCTTGCCGGGTCTTCAGGTTGGTCATCACGAACGGCCGGTTCGGCCGCATGCGCCGCGTGTCCGCAGCCATCACGTCGAGGCTGGCGCCGACGTAGGGCGCGAGGTCGACCTTGTTGATGACGAAGAGGTCGCTCTTCGTGATGCCGGGTCCGCCCTTGCGCGGGATCTTCTCGCCGGCGGCGACGTCGATCACATACAGCGTCAGGTCCGACAGCTCGGGGCTGAAGGTCGCCGCGAGGTTGTCGCCGCCGGATTCGATGAAAACGATGTCGGCGTCGGGGAAACGTTCGAGCATGCGGTCGACCGCTTCCAGGTTGATCGACGCGTCTTCGCGGATCGCCGTGTGCGGGCAGCCGCCGGTCTCGACGCCCATGATGCGTTCGGGCGCCAGCGCGCCGGCGACGGTGAGCAGGCGCTGGTCTTCCTTGGTGTAGATGTCGTTGGTGACGACGACCAGGTCGTAGCGCTCGCGCATCGCCTTGCAGAGCATCTCGACCAGCGTGGTCTTGCCCGAGCCGACCGGGCCGCCGACGCCCACCCGCAGCGGCGGCAGTTTCTTGGTGCGGCCGGCGATGCCATGGGCGGGTGGCGAGAGGGCGTTGTTCATCGGATCGATCGAAGGGGACGGCTGAGTTTACGTGGGCCTTACCTTCGCTCACCGGGCGGATGCGAACGCGGTTCATCGTCGGGGTCACAGGACCGAGGAGCAACCGAGATGAAACGAACCGATACCGCCGCCGACGACACGGCACCGCCGGTGAGCAGCCGCCGGGTGGCGCTCAGCGCTCTCGGCGGCCTCGGCGCGCTGGCGCTGTGGGCCGCGCGCGGCAGCGGCGCGGCCGTTGCCGCGACCGGCGCCGCCGTCGACGCCAGCACCGAAGCGGCGCTCGACAAGATGCTCGCCACCACGCCTGCCGCCTGCCTGGCGGTCGCCGAAGAGGTCGAAGGGCCGTACCCGTTGCGCGCCATCCTGTCCAACCGCGCGCTGCAGCGCAGCGACATGACCGAAGGCAAGACCGGCGTCGCATTGGCGCTGCGCATCAAGCTGGTCGACATCAACAACGCCTGCGCGCCGATCGCCGGCGCTTCGGTGTACCTCTGGCATTGCGACAAGGACGGCCGCTACTCGGGCTACGAGGCGAATGCCCAAGCCGGCCAGGCCGGGCAGACCTACCTGCGCGGCGTGCAGGTGTCCGACGCCGATGGCGGCGTGACTTTCAAGACCATCGTCCCGGGCTGGTACGCCGGCCGCATCACCCACATGCACGCGATGGTGTTCCTCGCCGGCAGCAGCCTCGGCAGCGCCAGCACGGCCACCGCGACGACGCAGTTCGCGTTTCCGCCGGCCGCAATGAGCGAGGTCTACGACAGTCCGCTGTACAAGGCCCGCGGCAAGAACCGCTCGGTGACGAGTTTCGCCGACGACAGCATCTTCAGCGACGGCACCGGCACCGAGATGGTCGCGATGGCCGGCAGCGCCAGCGACGGCTATCTCGGTGCGATCGTGGTTGGCGTCGACCCGACGCACACCTCGAGCGGCCGCGGTGGCCGCCGGCCGCCCCGCCCGCTGATCTAGCTCAGATCTAGCTCGATGCGGCGCGGCCAAGCGGTCCCGGCGGCTCAGGCAACCGTGATCGTCAGGCTCGCGGCGTAGCCGTTGCTCGTGTCGCCGCTGATCGCGACCATCTCGTAGGTCGTGCCGTCGCTGAACACGTTGTCGGCCGCGAAGCTGGTCACCGAGGTGTTCTGCCCCTTGGTGTACAGCGGGCTGTTGTAGACCGCGGTCGTGGTCGCGAGCGGGAATGCGAGCTGGGTGGTCGCGGTGGCGGTGACGTTGAGGTTGTCGTTCAGGTAGATCTGGGCGTGGATGTGGGTGATGCGGCCGGCGTACCAGCCCGGGTAGATGGTCGTGAAGCTGACCTGGCCGTTGCTGTCGCTGACCTGGATGCCGCGCAGGTAGGTCAGCCCCGCCTGGCCGGCGTTGTTGCTGACGTTGTAGCCCGAGTACAGGCCGTCCTTGTCGCAATGCCAGATGTAGACCGCGGCATTGCCGATCGGCGTGCAGCCGCTGCTGGCGTCGAGGATCGTCAAGGTCAGCGTCAGCGGCACGCCGGTCTTGCTTTCGCGGATGTCGCTGCGCACGACGGCCGCGTTCGACAGGATCGCCAGCAGCGGAAAAGGCCCCTGCGTTTCGGTCGGCGTCAGCGTGCAGCTGCCGACGCTGCTGCGGGTGACGGCTGCGGTGTAGGTGCGGGTGGTGCTGCCGTCTTCGGCGGTGACGACGATGCTCAGCGTCGTCGTGCCGACCGCCAGCGCGATCGACGCCGACGCGCTGCCGCTGGCCACGGTGCTGCCGTTGACCTTGATCGTGGCCGCACTGCTGGTCGCTGAAGGCGTGACAGTCAGCGCGGTTACGGTATTAGCCACCGCGACCGCGTAGGCGGTCGTCGCCGCGGCGAAGGCCGGCGACAGGCTGCCTTGCGACAAGGTCAGCGCGCTCAGGCTGGCGTCGGCCGAGACCGATGCCGCGGCGCGGGTGACGGTGAGCGTTGTGGTCGATGTCGTGCTGCCGTCTTCGGCGGTGACGACGACGCTGACCACGTTGCTGCCGATGCCGAGCGCGATCGATGCCGAGACGCTGCCGTTGGCGACCGCGACGCCGTTGACCTTGATCGTCGCCGCCGCGCTGGTCGCCGTCGGCGTGACGGTGGCCGACGAGACGCTGTTCGCCACCGCTGCGGCGTAGCGGGTCGTGCCCGACGTGAAGCCCGGCGTCAATGAGCCGGCCGAGAACACCAGCCCGCTCAAGCTGGCGTCGGCCGAGGCGCTGGCCGCGGCGCGGGTGACGACGACGCTGTAGCTGCGGGTCGTGACGCCGTCCTGCGCGGTGACGGCGATCGTCAGCGTAGTGCTGCCGACCGCCAGCGAGACGGCGCCGGAGGCGCTGCCGCTCGCCACGGCGACGCCGCCGACGGTGAGCGTCGCCGCGCTGCTGGTGCTCGTCGGCGTGACCGTGACCGTGCTCACGCCGTTGGCCACCGCCGCGCTGTAGCTCGCCGTGCCGGCGGCGAAGGCCGGCGCCAGCGTGCCGGCCGACAAGGCCAGGCCGCTGAGCGAAGCATCGGTCGATGCGCTCGCCGCGGCGCGGGTGACGACGATCGTGTAGCTGCGGCTGGTCACGCCATCGGCCGCGGTGCTGACCACCGAGACCGTGTTCGTGCCGACCGCCAGCGCGAGCGCCGCCGAAGTGCCGCCGCTGGCGAGCGTGCTGCCGTTGACCTTGACGCTGGCGCCGCTGTCGGCCAGCGTCGGCGTGATGGTGATCGAGCTGACGCCGTTGGCCACCGCCAGCGTGTAGCTGGTGGTCGCCGAGTCGAAGGCCGGCGACAGCCCGGCCACTGACAGGCTCAGGCCGGCGAGCGCGGCGTTGGTCGACGTGCTGCTACTGCCGCCGCCACCACAAGCGGCGAGGGCGAGCGCGGTGAGGGCACTGACGGCGCCGAGGGCGTCGCGGCGGCGGGTCGGGAGGGTTTCGCTGGTGCGGGTCATGTTGGCGAGTTCAGACCGAGACGCCGACTTCGAGCGTCGCCACATAGCCGTCAGTCGTGTTGCCGGTCAGGCTGGCGAGCTGGGTCGTGTAGCCGTCGCTGAAGATGTTGTCGCTGGCGAAGCTGATCGCGGCCAGGTTGCTGGCGCTGCCGGTGTAGCCGCTGGTCGCGTAGACCGCGCTGCTGGTGGCGTTGGGGAACGCGATCTGCGAAGTCTTCAGCTTGTTCGAGAAGCTGGTCGCGGTGGTCGAGCTGCGATAGACCTCGAAGTGGATGTGCGGCATGCGCCCGCTGTAGCAGCCGGGGAATACGCTGACGAAGGTCGCGACCCCGCTGCTGTCGGTGCTTTGCACACCGCGCAGGTAGTTCTCGCCGGTGACGCCGCTCGAATACATCGAATAGCGGCCGAGCGCATCGCAGTGCCACAGGTAGATTGCATAACCGTCGAGCGAGGCGCACGACGAGTTGGTGTTGACGAGCTGCAGCTTCACCGTCAGCGGCACGCCGGTGGCGGTGCCGGACGCGCCGGCGATGCTCGAGCGGATGTCGCTGCGCACGATGCCCGACAGCAGCAGCGCGTTGGCGACACTGCCGTTGCTGGCGTTCGAGCCGTCGCCGGGGTAGGGGCCGGCGGTCTCTTCGGGGATCACCGAGCAGGTCGTGCTCGTGGTCGTCGTTGTCGTCGTGCCGGTCGTCGTCGTGCTCGACGAACTGCTGCTCGACGTGCTGCTGGTGGTGCTGTCGTCGCCGCCGCCGCCGCAAGCGGCCAGGCCCAGCGACGTGGCACCGCCGGCGACCAGCCAGCGCAGGGCGCGGCGCCGGTTGGCGGTCTGCCGGATCAGGGTTTCGAGGTCGGCGGTCAGGCCGAGGTCATGGTCGTCGGTCAAGGCAGGCTCCGGTCGTGGATCGGTGGGGTGGGTTGTTCGGTCGCAATATCGGGCGCGACATCGCTCGCAATCGCCAGGCGAAGCCGGGCCTCGCTGGCGGTGCCTTCGGGTAGTTCCAGGCAATCGCTCGCAATCGCCTGCAGCAGGCCGGATTCGTCGGTCAGGTAGACCTTCACCCGCAGCTTGCAGGGCAGCCGGCGGTGCAGGCGGAAACGCGCGATGCCGGCGCCGTCGCAGACCTGCACGGCGTGCGCGTCGGCGTCGCCGCGCCGGGCGATGTAGACCGCCGCATCGGGCAGCGGGCGCCGGCCGCGTTCGACTTCGACCGACAGGGTCAGCGCCGGGCTGCCGTCGGCGCTGCCGATGTCGGGCGACAGCAGCGCCGAGGTCGCGAGCATCGCCAGCAGCGGATAGGGGCTGTCGCACGGCTCGGCATGCAGCAGCCGTTGGGTGAAAGGCGGAGCAGGCGGTGCGTTCGACATGCCCGGCACTGTGCCGGGCGCATGTATCGGGCGTTCAGCCGCTGCGTGTCGGCGCCGACACAATCGGCGCGCCGACCGCCGGCCCGATCGCCGGTAGCACGAGCCGCGCGCGCAGCCCGCCGTGGGCGCGGTTGGCCAGGGTCAGCGTGGCGCCGTCGCGTTCGGCCAGGTCGCGGGCGATCGCCAGCCCCAGGCCGTGGCCGGCACGGGCGTGCGACGTGTTCAGCCGCACCCAGGGCTTGAAGGCCTGCTCGAGCAGTTCCGGCGGTATGCCGGGGCCGCGGTCGTCGACGGTGATCTCGACCCCGGCCTGCGTGACCGCCAGCCCGACCTGCGCGCTGCCGCCATAGCGCAGCGCGTTGCCGACCAGGTTGTCGACGATCCGCCGCAGCGCCGCCGGCCGCGCGCGGGCGCGCGCCTCGCCGCTCGTTTCACCGCTCGCGGCCAGGCCGACGTCGTGCCCGCCGACCGCGTGGTCGTCGACGATCGCTTCGAGCAGCGAACGAACGTCGAGCGCCCCGGGCTCGGTGCCGTCGCGCTGCTCGCGCAGCACGGCCAGCGTGCTGTCCATCATCTCGCTCATTTCGTGGATGTCGACGGCGGCGGCTTCGGCGAGCTGCTCGGGCGCGTCTTCGAGGCGCATCCGCAGCCGCGTCAGCGGCGTGCGCAGGTCGTGCGACAGCGCCGCCATGTGCATGCCGCGGGCGTCGAACTGCTCCTGCAGCCGGTGCGCCATCGTGTTGAACACGCGCGCGGCCGAGCGGACTTCGAGCGTGCCGCGGCTTTCGCTGAGCAAGGGCAGCGCGTCGCCGTGCGCGAGGCCGTTCGACAGCGCACCGGCAGCGCGCGACAGCTTGCGCATCGGCGACGACAGCCAGCGCGCGCCCAAGGCCGCGCCGAGACCGATGACGACGATGCGCAGGCCGTAGTCGAGCCACAGCACCGAGGCCGGCAGCCCCGGCGGACCGCCGGGCGCGTCGTTGCCGGGCGGGCCGCGGGGGCCGTCACCGAAGGGGCCGGCGGGCAGGGCGTTCGGCGGGCTGAATGGCGGCCCGTTGGCTGGGCTGTTCGGTGGGCCGTTCGGCGGGCCACCCGGCGGGCCGTTCGGTCGGCCGTTCGGCGGCCCACCCGGCGGCCCCGGCGGGCGCGCGCCCGGCGACCCCTGGCCGGGCTGCAGCAAGCCGCTCGGCGGCAGCGACGGCAGGGTCGGCAGATGTTCCAGGCTCAAGCGGTCGCCGAGGGCGGCCGGCGTCGCCCGGCCTTCGGCCAGCGGCACCGCCAGCGTGTAGGCGACCAGATGGCTCAACACCAACGTGGCCCACATCAGCACGAACAGGCGGACGAACAGCGTGTCGAAGCGGCGCCAGTTCATCGCTGCACCTTGACGTCGAACAGATAACCCTCGCCGCGCAGCGTGCGGATCGTCTGCGGCTCGCGCGACGAATCGCCGAGCTTGCCGCGCAGCCGCGAGACGGCGAGGTCGATGCTGCGGTCGTTGACGTCGACGCCGGGGGCGCGCGTCAACTCCAGCAGCCGCTCGCGCGTGAGCACCCGGCCGGCATGGTCGACGAAGGCCGCGAGCAGGCGGAATTCGGCGGCCGACAAGACCACCACCGTGCCGTCGGCGGCGCGCAGATGGCGGCGGATGCGGTCGAAGACCCAGCCTTCGAAGCGCACTTCGGTGGCCGGCGCGCTGGCCGCTACCGCAACCGCCTGGCCGCGGCGCAGCGTGGCCTTGATGCGGGCCACCAGCTCGCGCGGCTCGAAGGGTTTGGCCAGGTAGTCGTCGGCGCCGAGCTCGAGGCCGAGCACGCGCGAGATCGGGTCGCCCTGCGCGGTGAGCATGATGATCGGCAGCGCCGGCTGGACCTGCTTGGCCCATTGGCACAAGCTCAGTCCGCTCTCGTCGGGCAGCATCAGGTCGAGCACCAGCACGTCGATCTCGGCGGCCGGAATGCGGCGCCGCAGGCCGGCGCCGTCGCCGACCGATTCGACGTCGATGCCGTGCTGGCCGAGATAGCTGCCGACCAGCGTGCGGATCGCTTCGTCGTCGTCGACCAGCAGGCAGCGAGGCATCGGCGGTTTCAGGAACGGAACAGGCGCGAATACTGGGTTTCGTGGCGCGCCGACAGGATCGCCAGCATCGGCGCGAAGGCCTGCGGCGAGTCGTCGGCGGCGAGCAGGGCCTGCTCGACCGCCGGCGGTATCGCGCCGGCCAGCCGGGCCAGCATGCGCTGCGCCGCGCTCTGGCCGAGCGGCACCGCCTTCATCGCGGCCTGGACCATGTTTTCGGCCCAGCCGAAGGCGAAGGCGAGCAGCGCCTCGCGTTCATCGGCACCGGCCAGCACGGTGGCCAATGCGAAGGCCAGCGGCCACGTCGGCGCCGGCTTCAGCGCCGCCAGCATTGCGATGCGCGGGTCGCCGGCTTGTTCACCGTTCTTCAGCCATTCGGCGAGCGAGCGGCCCATCTGCTCGGCCTGCAGCCGAAACTCGCTGGTTTCGCGGCTCGCCTGGACCCAGGCGTTGAGCGCTTCGATCCGCGGCTGGTCGTGTTGGCGCCAGGCACGGAGGGCTTGCGCCGCGACCGGGCCGTCGGCGCGCGCCAACGCGATCTGCAACTGCTGCAGCAGCCAGTCGCCGGCGCTGGCTTCGCTGCTCACGAGGCCGGCCTCGACCGCAGCCTCCAACCCTTCGGAATAGCTGAAGCCGCCGACCGGCAAGGCCGGCGAGGCCAGCCACATCAGGCGCAGCAGCGTGACCGGGTCGGACATGGATCAGTGGTCGTGGGGATGGTCGTGGTCGCCGTGGTCGTGGTCGTGATCGTGATCGTGGTGGCCATGGTCATGCCCGGCGTGATCGTGCTGCGCCCCTTCGGCCTGGTAGGCGCCGCCTTCGGGCTCGAAAGCCTCGTTCGCCGGGCTGACGATCAGGTGCATCCGTTCGAGCATCGCGGCCAACACATGGTCGGGCTCGATCTTCAGGTGGTCGGGCTTCAGCTCGATCGCCACATGCCGGTTGCCCAGGTGGTAGGCGGCGCGGGTCAGGTCGAACGGCGAGCCGTGCTCGGGGCACGGGCGGATCACCAGCACCGGCTGCGGCGCGGCGAGTGCGCGGATCAGCGAGCCGTCTTCGGCCACCAGCACGTCGCCGCCGCGCACCACGCTGCCGCGCGGCAGGAAGACGCCCAAGGCGCGGCCGGCGGAGTCGGTGGCGTCGAAGCGGCTCTTCTGGCGGGTGTCCCAGTCGATCTCGATCTGCGCCGCCCGTTTCAGCAGCGCGGCGGCCAGGCCGCGGCCTTGCGGGATGAGCTTGTTCACGGTCAGCATGGGCGGGGCACTCCGTTGGGCTTGCAGAAGGCGGGCACAATGTTAGTATAACTATTGTTATAACGTGAGGTCGACATGAACGCTCTGAAGCTTACCCAGATCGGCAACTCGGTCGGCGTGATCCTGCCCAAGGAGGTGCTGGCGCGGCTGAAACTGGAGAAGGGCGACACGGTGTTCGTCACCGATGCGGTGAATGGGGTGATGTTGACGCCGTACAGCCCCGCGTTCGAGACCCAGATGGGAGTGGCGCGCGGCATCATGAAGAAGCGGCGCAACGTGCTGCGCGAGCTGGCGAAGTGACCGCCCACGGCTGGGTCTGGGTCGACCCCGACGTGCTTCTGGCCGTGCACGAAGAACAGCTCGCAGAGCACGGCGGAGCGAGCGGCACGCGCGACCTCGGCCTGTTCGAGTCGGCGATCGCGCGGCCGCAGAACCTGGCCCACTACGGCACGCCCGACGCAGCCGAGCTCGCAGCGAGCTATGGCTGCGGCATCGCGCGCAACCACCCGTTCATCGATGGCAACAAGCGCACCGCGTTCGTTGCGGTGGAGCTGTTCCTGATGCTGAACGGGCATGAGCTGACGGCCGACGATACGGATTGCGTGCTGACGATGCTCGATGTCGCCGCCGGCACGCTGAACGAGGCCGCCTTTGCGCAATGGCTGCGCGAGCACACGAGCCCGCGCGTCGCCGAATCGCCGTAAGCGCCAGGCCGCCTGCGGGAGGAGACGATCGTCAGCGCCGCAGCCAGGTAGACCAGCCCGCCGATGGGCTGTCGCGAACGACATCGCGAGAGTATATATTTGCTATATACCGATGGGAGTCACCACCATGCCTGCAGTCTCCGATTCGCTGCTCCTGAAGTTCCGCTCCAAAGACTCACGTTTCGGCGTCACGCGCGAGACGGTCAAGGCGCTCGCCAGCGAGCTCGACACGACCGAGACCCAGGTCGTTCACATGGCTCTCTCGAAGCTGGCCGAGGAGATGCTTCCGGCCTATGAGGCCGACGACGGCCCGCTGACCGCCGGCCAGCTGGCCAGCGTTCGGAAGTTGGCGAAGTCCAGAATGCCGAAAGGCAAGGCGCTGGACAAGCAAGGCCTCTTCTGATGCCGGGCACCTGGAAGGCGCCGTCTCCCGGCGACCTGGTCTGGTGCCATTTCCCTGACTCGCCAGCGGTGACGCCTGGCCCGAAACCGCGGCCGGCCCTCGTCGTGGCAGTCGTGACGCACGAAGACGGTGTCGTCGTGCATGTTGTCCACGGCACGTCGCAGCGCGTCGATCGCCTGAAGGCCGGCGAATTCGCGATCCTGAAGGCCAACAACCCGAGTGCGTTCGCCTTGGCTGGGTTGGCGTTCGATACCAAGTTCGACTTCAAGGTGGTGCTGGAGCTGCCGTGGACGGAGCCGTTCTTCAAGGTCCCACCACGAGCGCCCCAAGGCCAGACGCCGAAGTTGGGGACCTTGCATCCGTCGCTCATCCGCGCCGCGAAGGCGGCTTACGATGCCGCAGCCAGCCGTTGAACGGCTTGCCGCGCCCGGGGCTCGTCAAAACAAAAAATACCGCTGCGCCATCGGCAGCACCGTCGCCGGCTCGCAGGTCAGCAGCACGCCGTCGGCATGCACGGTGTAGGTCTGCGGGTCGATCTCCATCTTCGGCAGATACGCGTTGTGCACCATGTCGCCCTTCTTCACGCGGCGGCAGTTCTGCACCGCGGCCAGGCGCTTCTTCAGGTCGAGTTCCTCGCCGATGTCGCCGCGCAAGGCGGCCTGGCTGACGAAGGTCAGCGAGGTGCTCGTCAGCGCCCGGCCATAGCTGCCGAACATCGGCCGGAAGTGCACCGGCTGCGGCGTCGGGATGCTGGCGTTGGGGTCGCCCATCGCGGCTGCGGCGATGAAGCCGCCTTTCAGGATCAGGCTCGGCTTGACGCCGAAGAAGGCCGGCTTCCACAGCACCAGGTCGGCCCACTTGCCGATCTCGACCGAGCCCACTTCGTGCGCGATGCCGTTCGCCAGCGCCGGGTTGATCGTGTACTTGGCGATGAAGCGCTTGACGCGGAAGTTGTCGTTGCGCGCGCCGTCGCCACCGTCCTTGTCAAGAAGCGCGCCGCGCTGCAGCTTCATCTTGTGCGCCGTCTGCCAGGTGCGGATGATGACCTCGCCGACCCGGCCCATCGCCTGGCTGTCGCTGCTCATCATGCTGATCGCGCCGAGGTCGTGCAGCACGTCTTCGGCGGCGATCGTCTCGCGCCGGATCCGGCTTTCGGCGAAGGCCAGGTCCTCGGCGATGCCGGGGTCGAGATGGTGGCAGACCATCAGCATGTCCAGATGCTCGTCGACCGTGTTCGCGGTGTACGGCATCGTCGGGTTGGTGCTGCTGGGCAGGAAGTTCGCCTCGCCGACCACGCGCAGGATGTCCGGCGCGTGGCCACCGCCGGCGCCTTCGGTGTGGAAGGCGCAGAGGCTGCGGCCCTTGGTCGCGGCGATCGTGTCTTCGACGAAGCCCGATTCGTTGAGCGTGTCGCTGTGGATCGAGACCTGCGTGTCGGTGACCTCGGCGATGTCCAGGCAGTTGTCGATCGCTGCCGGCGTCGTGCCCCAGTCTTCGTGCAGCTTGAGGCCGATCGCGCCGGCGGCGATCTGCTGGCTCAGAGCCTCGGGCCGGCTCGCGTTGCCCTTGCCGAGAAAGCCCAGGTTCATCGGGAATGCATCGGCCGCCTGCAGCATGCGGTGCAGGTTCTCGGGCCCCGGCGTGCAGGTCGTCGCGAAGGTGCCGGTGGCAGGACCGGTGCCGCCGCCGAGCATCGTCGTCACGCCCGACATCAGCGACTCTTCGATCTGCTGCGGGCAGATGAAGTGCACGTGGCTGTCGATGCCGCCGGCGGTGACGATCATCCCTTCGCCGGCGATGATCTCGGTGCCCGGGCCGATGACGATGTCCACGCCCGGCTGCACGTCGGGGTTGCCGGCCTTGCCGATCGCCGCGATGCGGCAGCCCTTGAGGCCGATGTCGGCCTTGACGATGCCCCAGTGGTCGACGATCAACGCGTTGGTGATGACGCAGTCGGCCGCTTCGTGGTGGCCGGGGCCGTTGACGACCTGGCTCTGCCCCATGCCGTCGCGGATGGTCTTGCCGCCGCCGAACTTGACCTCTTCGCCGTAGCCGCCGGCGCGCAAGGTGTAGTCGGCTTCGACCTCGATCAGCAGTGCCGTGTCGGCCAGGCGGACGCGATCACCGACGGTCGGGCCGAACATCTCGGCGTAGGCGCGTTTGCCGATGTTGGCCATCAAAGCGCCCCCTGCACGAGGCCGCGAAAGCCGTAGACACGACGCTCGCCGGCGTAAGCCACCAAAGAGACCGTGCGCTGCTGGCCCGGCTCGAAGCGCACCGCCGTGCCGGACGCGATGTTCAGCCGCATCCCGCGCGCCGCCGCGCGGTCGAAGCGCAAGGCCGCATTGGTCTCGGCGAAGTGGTAGTGCGAGCCGACCTGGATCGGCCGGTCGCCGCTGTTTTCGACCACCAGGCTCAAGGTCGGCCGGCCGGGGTTGAGCGGCAAGTCGCCTTCGTCGGTGAGGATTTCGCCTGGAATCATGACATCCTCATGCGATAGGTTGGTGCACGGTCACCAGTTTGGTGCCGTCTGGAAAGGTGGCTTCGACCTGGATCTCGCTGACCAGCTCGGCCACGCCTTCCATCACGTCGGCACGGGCGAGCACCTGCTTGCCCTCGCTCATCAGCTGGGCGACGGTCTTGCCGTCGCGCGCGCCTTCCATGATCGCTGCCGAGATCAGCGCGATCGCCTCCGGCACGTTGAGCTTCAGCCCGCGTGCCTGGCGCCTTTCGGCCAGCAAGGCGGCGGTGAAGATCAGCAGCTTGTCTTTCTCGCGGGGGGTCAGATCCATGGGCGTTGCCTCAGCACGTTGGGTGCCATGCTAAAGGAATGCGAGCGGCTGAAGCAGGGTGGTGCGCTTCTTGATTGCACCAAGCGGGTGAACCCCCCTGCCGCCGCCACCGATTCCGCCGCCGCTCCGCAAAGAGTCGTCAAGACGCGGCGCGACTACAACAGCTGGGTCGCCCGCGAAACGATCGAAGACTACGCGTTGCGCTTCACGCCGCGCTCGTTCCGCAAGTGGAGCGCGTGGCGGGTGGCCAACACCGCGCTCGGCGGCGCGGCATCGTTTCTGATCCTCGAGGCCGTCGGCGCCACCTTGCTGGTGCAGTACGGCTTCGTCAACGCGGCACTGGCGATCCTGGCCACGGGGTTGGTCATCTTCCTCGCCGGGCTGCCGATCAGCCGCTATGCGGCGCTGTACGGCGTCGACATGGACCTGCTGACCCGCGGCGCCGGCTTCGGCTACATCGGCTCGACGATCACGTCGCTGATCTACGCCAGCTTCACCTTCATCTTTTTCGCCCTCGAAGCGGCGGTGATGGCGTACGCGCTGGAGCTCGCGTTCGACGTCCCGCCGGCCTGGGGCTACCTGCTCTGCGCGCTGGTCGTCATCCCGCTGGTCACCCACGGCGTCACCGCGATCAGCCGGCTGCAGGTCTGGACCCAGCCGCTGTGGCTGGTGATGCTGGTCGTGCCCTATGTCTATGTCTTCCAGCGCAACCCGGGCATCCTCGACGGACTGGTCCAGTACCGCGGCGAACGCCCGGACGGCCCGGCGTTCGACCTGCAGGCCTTCGGCGCCGCGATGACGGTCGGCATCGCGCTGATCACGCAGATGGGCGAGCAGGTCGACTACCTGCGCTTCATGCCCGAGCGGCAGCCGGGAACCCGCGGCCGCTGGTGGTTCGGCGTGCTGGTCGGCGGGCCCGGCTGGGTGATCCCGGGCGTGCTGAAGATGCTCGGCGGCGC
>Ga0307513_10001088_pt1 | contig 39434 bp, 32 predicted proteins | sample 15_EM_MG_FD_202174 | JGI IMG/M metagenome (GOLD analysis project Ga0307513, IMG submission 202174) | Populus trichocarpa ectomycorrhiza microbial communities from riparian zone in the Pacific Northwest, United States - 15_EM | ecosystem: Host-associated > Plants > Roots > Unclassified | place...
GGTTCATGTGCCCACCCCATGGATATGAGGTTGGTTCCAGCCATTGGACTTGGGCGGACATGACTAATCGCGGAACGCATGTAGGACTTAACCTTCAGGTTCCTTGCCCCCCAGATTGCGAGGCTATATACATCAAGTATTTTGACGGAATCAAAATGCAAGGCATGCTGGACCCTAAGTTTCAGAAGCGCATAAACGGTACGATGGTCTGTCTGACATGTGCAATACTGTGCCATGCACTACGGGCATTGCAAACCGGGGTATATAAGAAACACCCCAACTTCATTCCTGAAGTAGTTGGAGGTGGGAGAGTCCAAATCATTGCCTGTTTTTTGATAACCGAGTCCACTAATCATGAAAAACGTAAGATCTTTTTATCCGGCAGAAGAACACGTGGTGGGGGTTCAACCGGGCGACGCAGGACATGTTTATATTAAACCTTCGTCAGAAGATTGCACAGAGGCTCGAGAAACAGCATAGCATCTGGCAGGATAGGAGAGAGGGCTTCTCGGACGATAACGACGCCGTTTATGCAGAACTGAAGCGTCAGCTAGGCAACAAGACTCCGTGAGATCGTGCCCTACCGAGACAGATGCCGATTGACACCCACGACGGCGGCCTGGGGGGGCTCGAGGATATTCAAAATCCGTCGCACGTGACAGAAACATCACTGGATCTCAGTCAAACGTCAATTGATTGGGAGCTAACGTTTCTGGATTCGGATGGGTCGAATCATGGGAGTCTTGACAACGCAGGGGGGGCCGTCGACTCTCAAATGAGCAATCGCTTATCGCTCAGGCTGAAGGATTCGGAGAGCCGCCAAGCTGGGCCGGGCGCCTCGGGGGAGCTGGAGGAAACCAGTGGCCGGCAGGATGGTGCGAATACCAGGGAGGGTGCTTAAGGGGAGGTGGTACGTATAGGTAGATTTAATTTTTTTTCTAGTGATGGGACGCGCAGAAGTGGGGGTAATAAAGGTCATATGCAATAGTCATATAGTATCATAGTAGATACTGTAGTATAGGGCATCGGGATGACTGCAATAAATTATGAGCAATATCACGATAATTTTGGGAAAACGAACTTGAATCTAGAACATGGGAGAGTGTGAGACAGAGGTCCAGAATAGTGGCTATGTGATCAGCGCGTGCGGATGGAGGACAGGAGTATCGTGAGTCTAGAAGGCGCGAGAAGAAGTAAGCACCGTCTGGAAGGATCAGGTAAATAGTCCGGAGGGTATAGGTATCGGGACGGGGAAGGCGCATACAACAGACCCTAGGATGGCGTCAGGACACGATGGCCTAGCGTCAGAAGGCGTCAGGACATGATACCCGAGCGTCGGAAGACGTAACGACATGATAGGCTAGCGTCGGAAGGCGTCAGGACGCACAGGACGTAGGGTGCGTTTCAGGACGCACAGGACGTAGGGTGCGTTTCAGGACGTTGCCACGACGCAACGGGACATTGAGCGAATCTTCCGGACCCGGCGTCGGATCGACGTCGCACCCAGAATGGGAGTTTAAGTCCTGTGCATCCTTTGCGTCCTGTGCGTCTGACGCACAGGAAGAGGAATAAATGTTTTACTGATGTTGAAAGTACTTGCCCGGGGAACTCAAGTACAAAGGTATGCAGAGCCATTCAGCCAGCGGTCGGACAGCATCGGGACAGGGTGCGTTGGATTCCGCCGATCGAGGGGAATCGAATGGTATAGGTTTCGAAGCGTCAGCATGGCTATAGAGGTCAGCAGCAAGGAAAAGGCAGATACCTCACCGGGTACTGGCCAATGTCCGCTAGAGTCTGGCAGGGCCTCATTGCCATAGTCTAGAGTTAGGAAGGGCCTCATTGGAATCCGCTCGCTTAGGAGTAATGAATAGTGTCAACCTGGATGGAAGAGTATGCCCCTCTCCGATGGTTGATAATATTCAATAGTTCCCCTGATTCGATCATGAAGCCTGATACGAGGTGTACAAGAACTCAGAAACCTTTTGCGAGAGTTGTTAGCAGTGATCAAATAAGAGGTATGTTTTGAGTCGTTACCGGGACAATAGATTGATAGTCATCCCATGTTTAGATCCTTTTTCATCTCAACAGCCTTTACCTGGTGATAAAGTAGTGAGTTGTAAGTAAAGGCCATTAGGGGCAGGGAGAGTTCACCAATGCAGAGCCCTATGGGTCAATTACCTTGATATTCTTCAGGAGATTAGGGTGTAAAATGGACCATCCAGGTGGACTGGGCGCACAGGATGCAGGTTGTATTGCACCCAACGGACTAGGATGCAACCCTTGTGCTGGTGCCATCTGAGGGCGGGCTGGGCGGACTGGATGCTCAAGACGGATTTCCTGCGTCCGTACGCAATGCCTATCCATCCCGAGCAAACCCTTTTTTTGCTGATGTACACATATGGCAAGTTCAAAATAAGCATTTTCAGACATGAAGAAATTTGAATACTTCAAAAAGGTAAGTCAGCAACAAGACAGCACTATCATCTTCCCCAAGCTGAAATTCTTTGCCTCCTTGAACTTGAATTCTCGGCCACTAGTATTCATGTCGGGTTTTATAGAAGCCATGTCAGTGGCAATATGCCTAATATAGATTAGTATGGTTAATCACCGACTGGCATGGACTAAAATGCGACTTTGAGTAACTAGGACCAAATTTGAAGGCGATAGGATGTTAGTCTTCTCATTCCACCATCATCCGGCCATCAAACTATGCACACCTGTTGCCCAACTTATTTTTGCCTGTAGGGCTATTTTCTGCTCACTGCCCCCTAAGGTAAATTACGATGATTCCACTCACTACCGGGATCCCACTCATCTATTTCCTTAGCGGGAATAGCTTACCTAATATTTAAGAGTGACGTATATGGCTCCATAAGATGACCATATATCCGAACCTATGCTCCAGAGGTTATGAGCTTCCTAGCCCTATCTGGAAGATGACTCAGACTACTGGATGAGAGCACGTTTCAAGATATGTTTAGCTGATTGGAACGATGTTGGGAGAAGACTGCTCCTCTCACTCTAGTCGCATATGCATATTGCTGCATCATGCTTTGATAGCTGGATATAGCAACTTATCACTCTATATTCCATATTACTATTGGTATGTAGGCATTTGCACCGCATATTGATAGATAGTCTATTATGACGAAGAGATCGAAGACTGCCTACTGGTGGAGTGGGGACACCCTCAGATGAAATAGCGGGTCGGGGGATTCTCTGAGTTGAGCTGGGCAGGTTTTTAGGGTGAGACTGTTACGGGGTAGCTAACACTGTCGGATACCGAGATAACTAGGCCAAGGATATTTGAGACAAGGGATTAATAGTCAGGAAGGCTCGTTGGTAATCGTGTGATAAAGGTAAAGTAATAAAGTGTAGTCAAATATCAAAGAGTTAGAATATAACTCGCTAACTTGTTATATTGTTAAGGTCTCTTCTCCGTTGCTTGATGATTCATGAACCATCGGGAGAGAGACCTGCTATTTATACTATTGTCTATGCTACTTGGATTTCCTTAGTGAAGAAGTATCTTCTTAACAATTGAGTTTCTCAGAACAAAGTGCGAACACCTTTCGTCCCTGAAAACTTGCCCAGCTCAACCCACAGAATCTCCCGAACCGCTATTTCATCTGAGGGTGTCCCAACTCCACCAGTAGGCAGTCTTCGATCTCTTCATCATAATAGACTATGTATGAATATGCGGTCCAAATGCCTACATACCAATAGTAATATGGAATATGAAGTGATCAGTTCCGATATCCAGCTATCAAAGCATTATGCAGCAATATGAATATGCGACTAGAGTGAGAGGAGCAGTGTTCTCCAAACATCGTTCCAATCAGCTAAACATATCTTGAAACGTGCTCTTGTCCAGTGGTCCAAGTCGTCTTCAAGATGCCTCTAGGAAGCTCATAACTACGGGAGCATAGATTCAGATATATGGTCATCTTATGGAGCCATATACTTCATTCTTAAATATTAGGTAAGCTATTCCCACTAGGGTAATATTAGCTCCCTCCTCATAAGGATTTGTCCTCAAATCCCTTATGTGATAATAAATGCGAAGTAATACATAATCAACATTAAATCCTCTTAGTACTGTACATGGTAGGGTAAAAAGCCTTCTGCGTTTGCTTGGCCACAGCAGGAAAACCTTTCCAAGTAATACATCTTAGCCCAATCTTGGCATATCAGAATGTTCTCTATGAAAATCTTTTACCAATTCCTGTGCGCGTTCTAAGTACTCAGGTGGCTCCCAGGTGTTCTCATCTTCCGAACACCCTCTCCACTTTACGAAGTAGCGGAGTTCTTCAAAGGTCCTGGTCCTACCACAAACTCTCTGGTCATAAGAGATTATTTCACTCTGAATGACCTTCTTCCACCTCCCATTCAAAATCACTATCGATCTCTTCGGGTTCCATAGGTGGTTGTTCTCGGGCCGGTCGAATAGATGTTCGATAGGGCTCGAGTAGCGATACATGAAATACAGGGTAGATTTTCCAACGTTCCGATAATTCAAGTTTGTATGCAAGATCTCCTCATTGTTCCAGGATTTTGAAAGGGCCGTATAGCTTAGGGGCTAATTTTTGGATGGGCGTTTAGTGCAGATATTCTTGGCATTAAGCATAACCAGATCCGCTATTTCGAAGTCAGGTTGTTGCTTAGCCTTCTGATCGTAATAAAGTCCCATGGCTTCCCTGGTCTTTTCCAGAGATTGTCTTGCTTGTTGATCTATTGTTTGCATCTAGTGAGCGTAAAGGTTTGCTTCTGGATTTCGCACTTCACGTTCCTTCAGCCATTCAGTTGGAGGATGATAGCCATAGTGTCAGAAGAAAGGGGTCATAAATTGTGCGTTGGTTACGGACTTGTTATATGCAAACTCAGCCAAGGGTAGAAGATGGTACCACTCGTCCTGATCGTAGTTGACGAATATACGGAGGTAGCCTCCCAGCACTTGGTTAACTCGTGCCGTTTGTCCATCGGTTTGAGAGTGGTACGCTGTCTACATTTTACGCTTGATGCCGAGTTTTTTGCACAATGATTCCCAAAATTCTCCAGCAAACTTTGCATCCATATGTGAAATGATTTCTGAAGGTAACCTGTGAAGTTTCCATATTTCCTTAAGGAACGATTCTGCCACATCTCTTGCAGTCGCTTTTTCTTCTAATTCGATAAAGTGGGCCATTTTTGTGAACCGGTCTACTACAACCAAGATCTGAGTATATCCTGCTGATTTCGGTAACTGCGTAATGAAGTCTACCATGGTTGAAGCCCACGTAGCGCAGTGTACTTGTAAAGGATTAAGTAACCCAAATCGTCCATGTCGAAGAACCTTCGCTTGTTGACAAGCAGTGCAGGAACGAACATAATCATTTACCCAGTCAGTTAATCCATTCCAGTAGAAATCTCGAGTTGTGATTTCAATGGTTTTCTCTGGTCCGAAGTGTCCTGCTACTTGGGAGTCGTGACATGCCTTAGCTATGAGTGTTTGCAGGTCTTCGTTTCCAGGGATAAATAGGCGGTCTTTGTAGTAGAGAAGGCCATCGGATATCGACCATTACTTAGGCAATTCCTTTCCTTTCTCCTTTAGGGATTCCAACTCTTCCTTCCGCTGCATCCATCCTAGATCTTCCTCTGCCAATTCACGAACTTTAGTTAAAAAGTCAGCTTCAAATCCTTTCAGATTTGCTTTCGCGATAATGGTATTTGATAATAACACTTGCCCTTTGCGTAGGATAGGATGTTGGTTAATATCGCAGGCATCGTAGAATTCGTGGTTGCCATCTGCTTGAAGGAAGCATATTGTTGGTTGGGTTTCTTTCAACTCCAACCCTGTTCCGCTGCTACAGTAACCCTTTCCAGCTCTCTCAGTCTCATCTAGTCCATCCATCTCCATCCACTCCTGATCATCGATTCTTTCCACGATCAACTACGCTATGCGTTCCCCTATTTTGACCTCGTAATCCAACTTTCCATGATTAACGAGTTGGACCTTCACTTCTCCTCCGTAATCTGCATCGACAACCCCAGCATCTACTGTGGTACCTTTGGTAGCTAAGCCACTCCTTGGTACTATGCGACCGTGGGTTCCTTCAGGTACTGTGATCGCTAAACCGATTTTGACTAGTGCTCGGTTGTTCGCAGGGATAAGTATGTTTTCGATACTATAGAGGTCATGTCCTGCTGCAAGCTTTGACCATTTTGTGGGGATTCGAGCATTCTCATCCAGCCTTTGAATCCACATACACATTTCCTTTTCCAATTGAGGCAATTCCTGTTGGAGCTGTTCGGAATCTGTCCCTCACACAACGGCAATTTGTAATTTTGTGAAGTGCTGAGGTTGCAAAATTTGTTGTTCGAGATGCGTAGCTCCCTCTTCAGGGCGGTACTCCGGCCGCCTGCTTAAAGCGTCAGGCTTGCCTCCCTTGATGCCTGGTCGGTAGATGATTTTGAAATTGAAACCACACAATTTCTGTGCCCACCGAATCTGTCTATGCGTCCAGGCCTTTGTTGTAACGAAATATTGTAGGTTCTGATGATTGGTATAGACGGTTATTGGTTTCTCTGTTCCCTCCAAGTAATGCCTGCATTCCATGATGGCAACGAGAATGGCCAATAATTCTTTGTCATAGATATCATAGTTCCGCTCAGCTGGGCTATGCTTTCGGGAATGGAAGTTGACAGGATCAAGTCTTTTTCCATGAAACTGCGATAAGATGCATCCTAGTGCGTAATAACTGCCATCTGTTTCCACGACCGTGTCAATTTCTGGATAGAAATGACATAGGATTGGTGCTGATATGAAGCAGCGCTTGAGGTCATTGAAGGCTTCTTGTTGTTCTTTGCCCCAAACGAATTTCTTGGGGTCTGCTTTCAATAGATTTGTTATCGGGGCGCAAATAGCTGAGAAGTTCTTAATGAATCGTCGGTAAAAGTTGGCGAACCTGATAAAAATTTGAACATTCTTAACTGAGGCTGGAGCTCTCCAACCTTTAACTGATTCTACCTTCTTCTCCTTTATTGTTACCCCATCTGTTGCCACCACGTAACCTACACAGTCCATCTTTTTAACATGAAACACACTTTTCTCTAAGGAGATTGCAATCCGGTATTCGTTGAGCTTTTGTCGAACCTTTCGGACAAGAATAATATGTTCCTCAACCGTGTTGGAGTAGCTAAGAATATCGTCGATATATACGCCAACTCCTTGGTCAAGAAATTCCCCCAGGATCTCGTTCATCATAGTCTGGAAGGTAGCTCGTGCGGTAACCAACCCAAAAGGCATTACTCGGTATTGAGAATGTCCATACCACGTCCGAAAAGCGGTTTTTCATTCATCTTCTTTACGAACTCTGATCAGGTAGAAACCATCCTTCAGGTCTAACTTCATAAAGATCTGAGCATCACGGACTTGATCTCTCAGTTCAGTCATCAGGGGAATAGGATATTTGTTGTGAATTGTAACTTTATTCATTTCTCGGTAGTCGACAGCGAGTCTCAGGCGGCCATCAGGTTTGGGGACGAAGAGGATGGGTGCGCCAGCTGGTGACTTGCTCGGGGAAATCTTTGCTTGTTTGAGCATATCATCTAGGTACTTGCGTAATGCCTCAAGTTGTTTTTGAGATAAGGGGTATATTGGACCCCATGGTGGCTGGGTATCAGGTTTGAGGTTGATCGCATGGTCGAAGGTACGGCGTGGTGCTAGTTTTTCCGTTGTGGAAGGTCTAAAAAGGTCGAAGTAGTCGTAGTACCCTTCAGGTAATCGGTTGATGCATGTAATATTTTCGTCATCAAGCTTTTCTATTCGTCCAATGACCAGAGCATTTGGGTCATTAAGAACATCTTCGTCCCATTCGACCGAGATTCCTTCATCCTCTGGAAGTAGATGTGATCGGCATTCGGCATGGTCAAAGGACCAGTTTTTTGCATTCGCGATATGTGTGATAGGGTGTTCCTGATGCCACCATCCCCATGGTATAATCATACCATATTTTCTTGCCGGAGCAATTTCGCAGGAAACAAGAGAAAGATGTTGGTTTTTTCGTATTTCTAGGAACAAAGGTTTTGTGAAATTCGTTCCACTGGAAGAGATTGTTTCTCCGGTAAAACCTTGAATTTGGACTGCATCCGATCTTGAGTGGTACGGGATGTGTAGGTCTTCAACGAGTTGCTCATTGATGAGAAAAATATTTGATCCAGAGTCCAAGAAGACGGGGATCGAATAGCGTTTGCGGAGGATATAGATGTGCCCATGTCCTTCGGGACAATTATAGCGTTCAGGTTCTCTTATACTGGGATCTGCCCGTCGATCCGTTCGCTTAGAGCGTAATTTTAGTTGTTGTTTGCCTCGTTTAGCCATATTGTGTATCGTATAGTTGCGGGTGTTTGTGACAATGTCCGCGTTGTTTTGACCACTCAGGTCTCTTCAGACAAACTGTTACAAAAATTAATAGTTCTGATACTATTGGGCTGCCCACTACAAGCGGTCTTTATCCCCTGCCTAGGGGCTCCCAATTATCAAGGCATTGTTCACAGGGTTAAGATAAGTTCTTCACCACGGGGCTTGCGCAAGGCCGTATCATCAACTTACGATCACTGCTTAACCACTTACATGAGGAATCAATGGTACCTTCGCCTCCTTCCACATCTAGCTGAGAAACCTGTTGGGCGGTGCGAAGCGTAGAGCCTCAAAAGAGGGTGCACTCCGACGCGTAGCCACAGCTCAGGTAGATAGTATCGCCTGGAGGGCTCGGTGACCCTTAAATTGATCCTCCTGGCCCCAGAGTTTCTACTGCTAATATCGCACCTTGTACTTCATTAATCGTAAAGTCTGAAATTATCGAGCTTTTTCACGTAGGTGGGACACGGGGCGTTGTTAGACAGGGTTCGCTTCTGTTACCAAAGGTCAAGCTATCTGCCGATAGCCTTTCAGGAAAATTTGAGCTGTCGTTCAATCTTACACCGTTGCCATCCACACCTTTTCGTCCCCTCTGCGTGCACTTCCGCGCAAAATAAAAGGGCGCGAGTCCGCTCTTTTCCTACCGGTCCCTTTTTTTCTCATTAGAATTCCTAGAAAATTAATTGGCCGGAACGCCCTCTGTCTCGTCCACTTTCCGGTGGCCTTCCCGGTCACACTGCCTTGGGGGATGGCAGCAAGGAAAGTAGTGAGAGTCCATGGTTGGTAGGCGCCCTAGGAATTCTCCTCATCTTGCCCATAGGTCAGCTTAGTAATCCAAATCGTAGAAGAATTTCCTAATTGGGTAAGAAATTTGCGAAATAGGAAATTCTTTCGTGGAATTTTTGCAAACATATTTCCTAAGTAGGAAATTTCCTAAATAGGCAACCTTTTTCCGCTGCGGTCCGAGAATCGGTATTAGGCCAGGTCTTAGGCCATTTTGGTATCACAGAGTTCCCCTCCCTATGGAGACATCTCGCGATGCACTCGGTTAACCTTAAGGACTTGTTCTGAACGGGACGGTGGAGGGTTATGAATGGCCAGCATTGAAGTGCGTGGTTTTCGGTGAGGTTTAGAGTTTCCCCTATCCTGATAAGCGAAGGTAGTTGTTACTACAATCGGCTTTCGACATTTTCTCCAGGTATGGTTCCCCAGGGTGCAACCAGTATATTGTTTTTCCCTCTTCCGTTTTTCAACCACATCTGTAGCGATTCCTTCCTGTGCCTTCTTCCAGTCGGTATGTTTATCTTTTGAATTATTTCCCATTCGTTTCGCTGTTGTTGTCTGTCGAGATTTCCATCCAGAGGTATTATCCTTTCGTGGTTTATCATTCTTTTTCTTGAACTTCGTGGTGAATCCGTTTTCTGACCCTTCTCCTTTGCCCTTTGATGCGGGGTTGTGAGGGGTTGATATGGATTTCGACAATATTCCACGCTCAAGAAGTTCTTCTTCCTGTCTTCCAACTTCCTGCACAGTTTCTATCCAGTGATCATAATCATTGAACTTGAAGTGGGATAATCGACGAAGGGTATGTTGCAGAAGTTTGCTTTCAACCTGGACCCTCCACGCTATTCCAGTGAGTCCGGCCTTGATGTTGAGATTTTCCGGGAGTAAAAGGTATGTATCAATTTTGCCCTTATAGATGACATTATCCATTTCTTCTAGGGCTCGTCTTTCCTCTTCGATACCGATATATGGTTTAATAATCTCTTGCCGAAAACGTTCCCAAGTTGAATAGCTAGGGTCTTGAGTGTAACCACCTAAACCCCCATGACCTTCCGGTATTTCTCCGAAAAAGGTACTACCTTATTTGCCTTGGTCTTCCCCAAGGCAAATACGATGCGATGCGAGTGGTTCTCCTATTGCGTAGGATTGCGAGCGAAGTAATCTTCACATGTGGTTATCCAGTTTCTTACGTCTTGGTTATCTTCTCCTTGAAAAAAATAAGCAGGTTCCCCAGTGTTTTTTGTCGGTCGCTGAGAAGTACTAAGACTCTGCATGAATTCTAGCATTGCCCTAGTAAGGGGAGAGGCATCTCTTGGAAGTGATGGTCTTCGAGCGTTGCGTTCCAGACGTCCGCCTTTCCTGCCCCTGCCATTTCCTCCACTTGTGTCATTATCATTATCGTCATCGTCATCTGTGTCGGGATCTCTACCAGTATTCCCTGGTGGAGGGGGTGGTTGGTTGTTTCCTCCTGGATCGACTTCCTTTCCTTTATTCTGTCGGGGAGTTGATCCTGACTCTTTGTCAGGGTTTCTACCTTCGGGTGGTATCCATCGGTTTTGTTGCCCACAGTTAGAAGGTCCGGGGTCACAATCACCACCATCAGTTGGTGGAATGGTATAGTGAGGCTTTTCAGCATAATCAATTCTTGCTGTTAAGGTTTGTATTGATGCTTGAAATTCGAATCGTTGCTTGTCAAGGAGATCTCTAGCTTCTTGACGGTCCTTTTGTTGTTGAGTGGCATCATCGTCTTTTTGTTTCTTTAGTAGCTGATCCGCTCGTTCCTCATGATCATGGAGGATTTGGTGCCAGATAGCATCCAGGTTTTTGACTTTATCTTTTAATCCGAGAAGTTCATGTTCCAGAATCTTATCGGGGTCTTCTGCCAATTCCGCATCCTGTTTTTGCTGTGCTTCCTGTGGTCTAAATTCACCCGCTATCTCAGCTGTTAGACATTCTCGCTCAACTCGAGTTGCCCCTTCCAATGTTGCCAATGCTCGCTTTGCACCGGTTAGCTCCTGATGGACAATTGATTGGGCCTTTGCTAACCGGGTTTGTAGCAATTGTAAGCTGCCGTATTACACCTTTGCGTCATATGATAAGGCTTCAAGAGCTATTAGATTTTCATCTTGGCTCTGATGTAAGGTGGACGAAATCATCTTGAATGCTTGAGCAATTTGTCATTTAAGGACTGCGGTAGGATTCATGGTGTTTCGCAATTGCTGGCGGCAGGTTGAGCGGGAGGAAGGCTTTCCAATCCGCTAAGGTGCCCTTATTGATCGACTCAGTGCTATTGAGCCACGTCCAGAGGGGATCGTAAGAGGTCCAGAAGACGGGGTGAAAGCTGAATCAACAGGTGTTGAGCTTTCATCATCTCCCATAGGATGATCTGGGCATTCGTCACGAGAGGAGGCTTCAAAGGGAAAAGGCGAACCAGGTGGGTTTTGGTCGTTTTGGTTTTAACAAACCTGATACGAATAGGTTTTGGTCTTTCGTCTCTTTGAAGGGAATGGGTGACGAATTGGCCCATATTTTGTATTCCACCAGTTTTGTTCAAAGGAATCGATATATTCCTATTAGTTTTTTGCAAGTTAATCTAAGCGATCAATAGAAGGAGATTGATGGATAATGGTCTCCAGGGTTGACGATCAGGATGGGAGGGTTGGTGGGGGAGAAGGAGTGGAGCACGGTAATGTAACTCCGCCTTCTGACTCTGGTTCCCAATCGTCCAAAGGCTTTTCAGTTGGTTGAGATACGACAACGGCAGTCTCCGTATCGTTTTCGAGGATGATAAAAAGGGTAATATAGGATCAGACAGGCAATCAAGTCTGATAGAATGAGGTCGGGTATGAGACTTCGTGACAGAAGAATAACAATATACTGTTACGGGGTAGCTAACGCGATAGGATTCCGAGATAACTAGGCCAAGGATATTCAAAACAACAGATTAATGGTGAGGAAGGCTCGTTGGTAATCATGTGATAAAGGTAAAGTAATAAAGTGTAGTCAAATATCAAAGAGTTAGAATATAACTCGCTAACTTGTTATATTGTTAAGGTTTCTTCTCTGTTGCGTGATGATTCTTCAACCATCGTGTGAGAGGACTGCTATTTATACTATTGTCTATGCTACTTGGATTTCCTTAGTGAAGAAGTATCTTCTTAACAATTCAGTTTGTCAGAACAAAGTGCGAACACCGTTCGTCTCCGAAAACTTGCCCAGCTCAACCCAGAGAATCTCCCGCACTGCTATTTCATCCGAGGGTGTCCCCACTCCACCAGTAGACAGTCTTCGATCTCTTCGTCATAATAGACTATGTATGAATATGCGGTCCAAATGCCTACATACCAATAGTAATATGGAATATGGAGTGATCAGTTCCGATATCCAGCTATCCAAGCATTATGCAGCCATATCCATATGCGACTAGAGTCAGAGGAGCAGTGTTCACCAAATATCGTTCCAATCAGCTAACCATATCTTGAAACGTGCTCTCATCAAGTGGTCCGAGTCGTCTTCCAGATGCCTCTAGAAAGGTCATAACTTCGGGAGTATATGTTCGGATATATGGTCATCTTATGGAGCCATATACATTACTCTTAAATATTAGGTCAGCTATTCCCGCTAGGGTAATTCAGACAGTGTTCGCACTTTGTTCTGACGAACTAAATTGTTAAGAAGATACTTCTTAAGTAAAGAAGTCGCAGTAGTACAAATATTAGTATAAATAGTAGGCCTCTCCCCCGGTGGTTGAGGAATCATCAAGCAACGGAGAAGAGACCTTAACAATATAACAAGTTAGTGAGTAATATTCTAACTCTTTGATATTTGACTACACTTTATTACTTTACCAAATAATTACCAGCGAGCCTTCCTGACTATAAATCCATTCTCTCGAATATCCCGGGCCTGGTTATCTCGGAATCCTACCCTGTTAGCTACCCCGTAATACTATATTGTTATTCTTCGGTTACCAAGGCTCATACTCTCCCTCATGCTATCAGACTTGATTGCCTGTCTGATCCTATATTACCTTTTTCTTTTCCTTCAAAACCCTACTGAGACTGCCATTGACGCATCTCAACCAACCGAAGAACCTTTCGACAATTGGGAACCGGAATCAGAAGGTGGAGTTACACTACCATGCTCCACTCCTTCTCCCCCACATACCCTCCGGTCCCGATCGTGAACCCCGAAGACAATTCTTCATCAATCTCTGCCTGTTGATCGCTTAGATCAACTGTCCCAAGAGTACCAGGATTATATTGATTCCTTGGAACAAAACTGGTGGCATACGAAATCCAGGCCTATCTGTCACCCATTTTTTTCCAAAAGGCGAAAGACCTAAACCTATTCGTATCAGATTTGTTAAATCTCATAGCTCTGTAAAATGTCGGAAAACCAACCTCGTTCGCCTTTTCCCTTTGAAGCCTCCTCTCGTGACAAATGCCCAGATGATCCTATGGGAGATGATGAACGCTCAACACCTGTTCCTTCATCTTGCGCCCGGTCATCTGGACCTCTTATGATCCTCTCTGGACCTGGCTCAATAGCCATGAGTCGATCCACAAACGCACCTTATTGGATTGGAAAGCCTTCCTCCAGCTCAACCTCCCGCCAGCGCTCGAGAAACCCCACGAATCCTACGAAACTCCTTAAACGACAAATAGCTCGTGCCTTCAAGCTGATTTCGCCCACCATACATCAGAGCCAAGATGAAAATCTAATAGCTCTCGAAGCATTATCATATGATGCTAAGATGCAATATAGCAGCTTACAATTGCTACAAACCATGTTAGCAAAGGGCGAATCAATTGTCGATCAGGAGCTAACCGATGCAAAGCGAGCTTTAGCAACGTTGGAATGAGCAACTCGAGTTGAGCAAGAATGTGTAAGAGCTGAGATAGCTGGTGAATTTAGACAACAGGAAGCACAGCAAAAACAGGATGCGGAATTGGCAGAAGATCCCGATAAGATTCTGGAACGGGAAGTTCTCGGACTAAAAGATAAAGTCAGAAACCAGGAAGCTACCTGGCAACAAATCCTCCATGATTATGAGGAACGAGCCGATCAGCTACTAAAATAACAAAAAAACAATGCTGCCACTCAACAACAAAAAGACCGTCAAGAAGCCAGAGATCTCCTTGACAAGCAACGATTTATTTTTCAAGCATTAATACAAACCATAACTGCAAGAATCGATCGTGCTGAAAAACCTCACTACACCATTCCACCACCCGATGGTGGTGATCGTGACCCCGGACCATCTAACCGAGAGCAACAAAACCCTTGGATACTACCTGAAGGTATCAACCCTGACAAAGAGTCAGTATCAACTCCCCAACAGAATAAAGGAACGGAAGTTGATCGAGGAGGAAACAACCAACCACCACCTCCACCAGGAGATACTGGTGGAGATCCTGACCCAGATGACGATGACAATCATGATAACGACAAAGATGGAGGCGATGGCAGGGGCTGGAGAGGGGGAAGTCCGGAACAAAACGCCCAAAGACCATCGATTCCAAGAGATACTTCTCCCCGTACTAGGCAAATGCTAGAATTTATGCAAAGTCTTAGTACTTCACAGCGACTAATAAATAACCCTGCCGAACCTCCCTACGTTTTTCCCAGGAGAAGACAACCAAGACCTTAGAAACTGGTTAACCGCATGTGAAGATTTCTTCAATCGCAATCCTACGCAATGGGAGAACCACTCGCATCGCATCATATTTGCCTTGGGAAAGACCAAGGGAAATAAGGTAGCACCTTTTTCGGAGAAATACCGGAAGGTCATGGGGGGTTTAGGTGGTTACACTCAAGACCCTAGCTATTCCACGTGGGAACGTTTGCGGCAAGAGATGATTAAACGGTACATCGGTATTGAGGAAGAACGACGAGCCCTAGAAGAAAGGGATAAAATTACCTATAAAGGCAGAATTGAAACATAGCTTTTACTCCTGGAAAATCTCAACTTTAAGGCCGGTCTCATAGGAATAGCGTGGAGGGTTAAGGTTGAAAGCAAACTTCCACAAGATATCCTTTGTCGATTATCCCACTTCATGTTCAACGATAATGATCACTGGTTAGAAACTTTGCGGCAAGTTGGAAGACAGGAAGAACTTCTCGTGGGTGGAAAATTGTCCAAATCCATATCAAACCCTCACAACCCCCCACCAAAGTGCAAACGAGAAGGGTCAGAAAATGGATTCAACACGAAATTCGAGAAAAAGAATGAGAACAAACCACGAAAGGAAAATACCTCTCAATGGAAATCTCCATGGACAACTCCTGCGAAACGAACTGGAAATAATTCCAACGATGAACATACCGACTAGAAGAAAGCTCACGAAGGTATCGCAGAAGATGTGGTTGAAAAACAAAAGAGGGAAAAACAATGCACCCATTGCACCCTCCGGAACTACACCTGGAGAAAATGTCGAAAACCAATTGTAGTGGCAGCTACCTTCGCTTATAAGGATAGGGGAAACTCTAAACCTCATCAAAAGCCACGAACTTCAACGCTGGCTACTCACAAACCTCTACCGTAGCATTCAGAGCAAGTCCCTAAGGTTAACCGAGCATATCAAGAAATGGCTACCCAAGTCTGGGAATTATCCAATACAGAAATGTCATAGGTGTACGCGTCGAAAATTATTTCAAGTATTTCCTTTCCTAAGTCTATAAGTCCTTATAGTACCTCGCTTAGTGGACAAAGTAGGGCGGATGCCACCGTGTCTTTATGAATGACAAGGACATGGGTAAGTCGCATCTTAGATTCGAGAAGCAAGCACGTACCACTTATTATTAAGGCAAGCAGGAAGCGAATACGAAAAGAAAACGTTTTCACACACTAGTTACACCTTGGCATGTTTCGGAAGCTCTTGGCAAAGTCTTGGTGCTTGTACAAAGTTTCGCTCTGTAGATCCTGGCCAATTCAACTGATCTACAGGCACAGCCACTATGTATGGAATTAAGGAACTGACATATTTTTTTTGTCCTCCTGAAGGAGGACAGAGGTTGCCTTCCTGGGAAGGACTTTGGGTGCCACCCGAAGGTGGACTTTTGGTTGCCCCCCTAGGGGGGACTTTTTTATCATCCCAGAGGATGGAGACTCGTTGATGACGCCAGTACAAATTATATTTGTTCTTGCCCTTAACTTGAGTTGAACGCATAACCTTACGGGTAATACTGGAGGAGCCAATTCCAGCAAACCGCTAGACCACAGCGGATGGTACAGAAGTATGATCAGATGCTCATACCTTATACCCCATCATCGCGTAAAAACGTGTTTATGCAACAACACTTGTTGCTATGCATCAACAAACAGAAGTCGCTACAACAACTATGTTAGACGATAGATAAGTTTTATTTTATTTAAATCTTTGCTTATTTTGGCGTTGCCATTTGGCTCGTTTAGTGAGCTTTATAATTCTGGGAACCCCTCGGCAGGGGGTAAAGGCCTCTAGTAGTGGGCTGCCCAGAAATATAAGATATTTTAATTTTTATCATGACAGTTTGTCTGAGGAGACCTCCGTGGTCGAAACAATGCGGGCGTTGTCACAAACACCCGCAATTATACAATACACAGCATGTCTAAACGGGGCAAGCAACAACTACAATTACGCCCTAAGCGAACCGATTGATGGGCAGATCCTGTTATACGAGAACCCGAACGCTATAACTGTCCTGAAGGACATGCGCACATTTCTATCGTCAGCAAAGACTATCAAATTCCAGTTCTATTGGACTCTGGATCCAATATTTTCCTCATCAACGAGCAACTTGTTAAAGACCTACACATCCTGTACCATTCGAGAACTGATGCAGTTCAAAATCAAGGGTTCACAGGGGAAACTATCGCTTCTGGTAGAACCAATTTCACGAAACCTCTATTCCAAGAAATAGGAAACAATCAACACCTTTCTCTCGTTTCCTGTGAAATAGCTCCAGCAGGAAAATTTGGTATGATAATCCCATTCTGATGGTGGCATCAGGAAAACCCTATCACGGATATCGCAAACCCAAAAAACAGGTCATTTGACGATCATGATGGCCGGTCACACCTACTTCCCGAAGATGAAGGAATCTCAGTGAAATGGGATGAAGACGTTTTAAATGACCCAAACGCGGTGGTCTTCGGTCGAATAGAAAAGGTTGATGATGAAAAGGTTACCATTATCGACCGACTGCCTGAAAGGTACCATGACTACCTTGACCTATTCTGTCCTTCTAGGGCGGAAAAACTAGCACCTCGCCGTACCTTCGACCATGCGATTGACCTCAAACCTGATACACAGCCCCCATGGGGTCCAATCTACCGCTAATCTCAAAAGCAACTTGAGGCGCTACGCAAATACCTCGATGATATGCTCAAACAAGGAAAGATTTGCCCGAGCAAATCACTAGCAGGTGCACCCATCCTTTTCATTCCAAAACCGCATGGTGGACTAAGGCTTGTTGTTGACTACCGTGGACTAAATAAAGTTACAATTCACAACAAATATCCTATCCCCCTAATGATGGAACTGAGAGATCAAGTCCTGATGCTCAAAGCTTTACAAAATTGGACCTGAAACATTGTTTCCATCTAATAAGGGTTCGTAAAGGGGATGAATGGAAAACACGTTTTCAAACACGCTACGGGCATTATCAATACCGGGTCATGTCTTTTGGCCTGGTTAATGCACCAGCTACCTTCCAAACTATAATGAACGAGATCCTACGGGAATTTCTTGACCAAGGAGTTGTTATATATATTGACGATATCCTTATCCACTCCAAGACGGTCGAAGAACATATTATACTCATTCGAAAGGTTTTGCACAGGCTCCGCGAATACCAAATGGCTATGTCCTTGGAGACAAGTGTGTTTCATGTAAAAAAGGTGGACTTTTTGGGTTATGTGGTGGCAACAGATGGGGTAACAATGAATGAGAAGAAGGTGGAATCAGTAAAGGCTTGGAGAGCTCCAGCCTCAGTTAAGGATGTTCAGATTTTCATCGGGTTTGCCAATTTTTACCGACGATTCATTAAGAACTTCTCGGCTATCTGAGCCCCGATAACCAATCTGTTAAAAGGAGACTTCAGGACATTCTTTTGGGGAAAAGAACAGCAAGAGGCTTTCGAAGACCTCAAACGTCGCTTCATATCAGCACCAATCCTATGTCATTCCTATCCAGAACTTGACACGGTCGTGGAAACAGATGCCAGCCATTACGCTCTAGGATGCCTCTTGTCGCCGTTTCATGGAAAAAGACTTCATCCTATCGCCTTCCATTCCCGAAAGCTTGGCCCAGCTGAGTGCAACTACGACCTCCATGACAAAGAGTTATTGGCTATCCTTGTTGCCTTCATGGAATGGAAACATTAGTTGAAAGGAACGGAAAAACCAATAACCGTCTATACCGATCATCAGAACCTACAATATTTTCTTACAACAAAAGCCTGGACGTATAGACAGATTCGATGGGGACAGAAATTGTGTGACTTTAACTTTAAAATCATCTACCGACCCGTCACCAAAGGAGGCAAGCCCGACGCTTTAAGCAGGCGGCTGGAGTACCGCCCTGAAGCGGGAGCTCTGCATCGTGAACAACAAATTTTAAAACCTCAGCACTTGGGAAAATTCGAAATCGCTGTTGTGTGGGGCACAGATTCCGAACTGCTCCAACAGGAATTGGCTCATGTGGAAAAGGAAATTGGAATTCAGATTCAAAGTCTTAATGGGAAAGCACGAATCTCAACCAAAGGATTAAAGCTTGCAGCACAACACGACCTCTACTACATCGAAGATATACTGATCCGAGCCAGCAGCCGAGCACTAGTCAAAATTGGCTTACCAGTCGCAGTACCAGAAGGAACCTAGGGTCGCTTAGCTCCAAGGAGTGGCCTAGCAACCAAAGGTATGACCGTAGATGCGGGAGTTATTGATGCAGATTACAAAGGGGAAGTCAAAGTCCTACTCGTTAATCATGGGAGGTTAGATTACGAGGTTAAGATAGGAGAACGCATAGCGCAGTTGGTCGTAGAAAGAATTGATGATCAGGATTGGATGGAGGTTGATGGATTGGAAGGGACTGAGAGTGTGGGAAAGGGTTTCAGCAGCACTGGAACAGGGCTGGAGTTGAAAGAAACCCAACCAACGATATGATTCCTTCAAGCAGATGGCAACCACGAATTCTACGATTCCTCTAATATTAACCAACACCCTGTAACAACCCTATAGATAGGTAGCTACAGTGGACTAAACTCAAGCCCATCTGGTATACCAAGAGGTAATCAGATTGAGGATAGACCAGTATACTTAGTATACTAATGGTAGACATGAGTTGGTACAAGTGTCTACAAAATGACTTGGTGACATCAGGTTAGACAGGGTAACCTTCAGAGGACATGTTGGCGTAAAGTTAAGGAAACATAGTAAACGTTGCACGGGTCTCTGGGGTAACATTATATGTGGTCGCGCTGACTCCCGAAGAGAACAAAGGCATAACAGGGTGAAGTTACCCTACCTTGGAAACATGATTACCCTACCTTAGGGACCCAGTTACCCTACTGAGGTGCCCCAGTTACCCTACCTTCACCGACAAAGTCATCTGCGCAGTTAAAGGGAAGTTATCCCACTATAGTGGGGCTCTTAGATGTTTAAAGGGCCACTTCGTAGAGTACGAAACGGGCTACTGACGCAGTAGGAGTGGTCCGCACCTCCTGTAACTTTCAGGGGGTATTCCTAACACCCCTCTGCGACCCCAGCGTTGGTACGGCGCGACATCACTGTACGGTGGTGTAGTTGTGTGCTTCCTAGTAAAGTGAGATCCATAGGAACGCTTCCACAACACCGTATGAGTTGTGGCCGTCCAACCGACCAGAAGCTGTTCGTAGGATATATAAGGGGTGTGAGGGTGACAGCCTCCTGGGGCACCACCTGGATAACACCTGGGAACCACCTATGGGCATACTTTGACCTCCGGGTAGTTGTATGGTTAACAGTAGAGGGCTTGGGGCTCACCGGGAAAGCTGCATGGCTTCCAGGACAACCACCCCAAAGCCACTCTCAGGCTACCCCGTGAACTGTAGCATTACCATGGGTTATTAGTAGACTCTAGAGGTGTGAGTCTTGTCACAATTTAAGAGGGTCCTGCATGATTGGCTGTGCTACCCATGCAGTCAAGCAGCAGGAGATTTCTTAACGTGGGAGCATGCAGTCCGGTTTAGAAGCGTAGTATAGCCAAGTAGATTTGCCGATGGACTGCGTAGCTTGTATAGACGAAACCACTGCTGGGCCAGTGAGTCCCAATGGATATTATCTTTACGGTGGGCATGTCGGTCGGCCACTGACCTGCTACCCATAGGAAAGAGTTTTCGCTCATGCAGAGGTAGTTGGAGAGACTTCACAGGAAGCACTTCCTATTTGTAGAGATAGTTAATATCCGAGCGGTCTAACTACCTCCGAGTGTTGGCTCACTCTAGGCGGGTGAGTTGGACAGCCCTGAGCTGAGCAGGGGGCTCGCGAAAGGTCAGAATGGTTGACGGGTGTCCTCTGGCTTTACCTTATGCTACTTAACTAAGGCGAGAGACACCCTATTCTGATAACCAACGATCCTTGAGAGAACTTATTGAGTGAAGCTTTCAGGCTTAACGATATTAAGTTTTACCGCTTGATTCTACTTTGAATTATCTTTATCTTTATTTTGATCCTTACTTCTACTTTGAGTCTTCGGTGCGGTCGCAATCTTAGGATCCGTCTTCCTACAGAGTGCCCCTGTTACAAGTAGAAGGATGAAAGTTATGCTGTAAATAAACTTCCTCTCAACTTTAAAATCACAAAAGGTAAATCTCTAAAGCAAATAACACTTGATTCATAGGTTTACCAGTATTAGGGCACAACTGGAAATAGTTTGTATACTTATTAGTCAAGTATATCTTATCTTATTAAGATTGATGAAGCATATTGCTCTTATTGAGCTAAATGTACTGAACTTATAGCCTTATAACCAGCTGTCACTTCAGCATGCTTTAGACAGTGTAACTTGACCTTCCAGACTTTATTACATTTTCTGCTAACTGATTGCTAGTTAAAATGATAGGCAATTGAATTGTGAAGATACTATTAGAATTAAGTAAAGATTGTGGCCGGCTCAATCATAATCAAAGTACCGAACATGGAAAACTTTCTTATTAAGCTTTAAACTTGGCATTCATACTTAAATAACTATGATAAAGTAGATTTCAAAAGATTGAGTCCATAGGTTAAGTGGATTTGTAGCTATCATATAGTAAAATTGGTACAATTTGTATGTAGTTTGTCTGTAGTTTCATATCACTTTTTCAACTACCAATACTTTGAGAAATGCTTGTAAAGTAAATCAAAACCAGGTCACTCTGAATATATAAGTCTTATACTATCCTTCTATCAATTTTAGAATGCCTTTCTTGGGAGGTTTTTGAATTTTATATCCTTTGGAAAGAGTGCATGTTCTCTCTGGCATAAGTGATCTTAAAGCCACTACAGCAGAGCAACAATTTATTTACATGAAATTAAAAATACCTATTCTGATTCTCCATATATTGAAGTACCTGTAGCTGGATTTTCACCATTGTATCTCTATTATTAATTGAGATAATCTAATTGAGGTTCCATTTTGCACTGGTTGCCATGGGTGAGCGGGATCCCCGTAGTGAGCGGGATCACCGTAATTTACATTAGGTCCTCATGTGCAAAATATTCTACTGGGGAAATACAAATTTCCCAAAAGAAAGCTACATGAAAGCAGAGAGATCAAATGACTAAATGAGCTAACTTCTCTCCGCTAGTCAGCAGAAACCACTAATGGGAAGAGGAAAAACAGCAGACCCATAGTAAATCTAGTATTATAATCCAAGTGTGAAGAAGAGAAAAAACTGCTGTAAGTTTCTTACTGCAGGAATTCATAGCTTATCCTACTCACTGTGCATACCCAACCTAAAACATCTTGGGAAGTGTAGGGGCTGATCTAGAGCAAATCAATTTTCTATCATGAGGGTTCTCACACATAATCACACCACCCATCTAACATTACGGCTATTCGCATATCCTGTGTGTTTTGATTACTCCCGGCGGGGATCCGGGGGGAATTGTGAAGGGTACACTCGCATCCGCAAATAACAAGAACGCGACAAGTCTTCTTTGAGAGATCTTTAATCCAGTAACGGCAGATTCCATAGAGCGTATTCAGGTTTTTTTTTCCTTAAATAGCCTCTGCAATCCCCCAGTTTAAACCTGTCAAGACTTCGCGATACATCTGACGTTACGAGAACTTTGCGGACACGAGTGTAGAGTACATCCAGTTAAGACCATCATGACAGAGTACTCGTTCCCGGGATAGGGTGGTTAGGCTAGCTGAGACCCCTTGCGAAGTATGTCTGTTAGAAAGGCGAATTGCATTGTGTGTATAAGTGATTTCGAATAAATCCGATCGCCACCGCCTTGGCTAGGAAGTTGTGGGGGGGGAGCGGGGGGTTGCCGAATCTTTATGCAGCAATCATGATCTCCAGCACCACACACCATGAGTGACGGAAGATTAGAAGGCTTAGAGGGTAAGGTGCATCTTTCTGTAATTAAGCATTCCAAAAAACAAAAGAGAAAGAGAGGAAAGTCTAAGGAAGCGAGTTTACAGGTAATGGAAAGCGATAAGCAGTGTTGCACAGTCCAGTACAAGAGAGACGAAAAAGGCTTATGAGAAAGGATAAAAGGGAGTGAGAGGGCAAAGTAGAGATCATTAGCCACACCCTACTACAGGACTCCGAGGTCAATTCCTGTCTGCGCTGGTGTATGAATTTGCGTTTATATATTAAACTAAGAGCAAGTAGGATGTACTAATCATCTATAAAATGGTAAAGATAAAATGGCTCATAAGGTGGAACTGATAGGAGAGAGAAAATAGAAGAGAAAAATCAAGGGCAGGGTAGCAACAAAGGAAAGAATCGCTTTTTCAAAGAGGGGCTAAGTATTGGGGAAAGGGGGATTGGATGGCGAAATGCGGATCGAGGAGAAAGGCAAAGGGGAGTTGGAACTTTGTCCGACGAGTTAGGTGGGGGATGCTCGGTGTTTCTTCCGCTGTTTTCCTCCATTGCTGAAATGGGTTGTTCTTTTCTTACAATTGTTGTTCAAGATATCCCCTGGTGGCAGAGTCCTTCGCTCTATGTCGCTGGCTTCCCCGGTATCTACGAGGACAGGAGGCGAGGGTTTAGGTTGGGAGAGCAATTGCACAACGCCTGCATATCCCTGGGACGCAGCTAGCTCGAGGGCTGTTTTGCCCGTGAGGCTTAGTATGTGGGGGTTAATATCCTCTCGCTCCAATAGCAATTTGACTATCACCTCATATCCACCCTCCGCGGCGCACGACAGTGGCGTTCGACCATATCTGATATCTGCAGTGTTTGGATTGATATCCTCTCGCTCCAAGAGCAACTTTACTATCCCCTCGTGTCCGCCCTCCGCGGCGCACCACAGTGGTGTTTGGCGACCAAAGGTGTCGGCAGTGTTTGGATTGATACCCCCTTGCTCCAAGAGCAACTTTACTATCCCCTCATATCCACCCTCCGCGGCACACCACAGTGGTGTTCGACCATATAGAGTATCGGCAGTATCTGGATTGATATCCTCTCGCTCCAAGAGCAACTTTACTATCCCCTCATGCCCGCCCTTCGCGGCCAACCAGAGCGGTGGTTGACCATATTCGGTGTCCGCAGTGTTGAGATCGACAGCCACTCGTTCCAATAGCAACCTTACTACTCCCTCAGACCCGCGCTGGGCAGCCCACCAGAGCGGTGTTCGACCAGACAAAGCGTCTTGAGTGTTAGGATCGGTATCCTGCCGTTTCAATAGCAATCTTACTATTCTCTCGTATCCGCGCTGCGCAGCCCACCAGAGCGGTGTTCGACCATATTCGGTGTCCGCAGTGTTGAGATCGACAGCCACTCGTTCCAATAGCAATTTTACTATTCCCTCGTGCCCGCCTTCAGAAGCCCACCAGAGCGGTGTTCGACCAGACAAAGCGTCTTGAGTGTTAGGATCGGTATCCTGCCGTTTCAATAGCAACCTTACTATTCTCTCGTATCCGCGCTGCGCAGCCCACCAGAGCGGTGTTCGACCATATTCTGTGTCTACAGTATTGACACTAATGTCCTCCCGTTCCAATAGCAATTTTACTATTCCCTCGTGCCCGCCTTCAGAAGCCCACCAGAGTGGCGCTCGACCATATAGACTGTCTGAGGTGTTGGGATTCGTACCCCCTCGTCCCAACAACAACTTTACTATTCCTTCACACCCGCCCCGCGCAGCCCACCAGAGCGGTGTTCGATCATATAAGGTATCGGGAGTGCTGGGATTGATATCTCCTCGTTCCAATAACCACCTTACTATGCTCTCATACCCGCCCTTGGCAGCCAACCAGAGCAGTGTTCGACCATATAAGGTGTCGTGGGTGTTGAGATCAATACCCTCTCGTTCCAATAGTAACTCTACTATTCCCATACCCCCACCCTCCATAGCCCACCAGAGCGGGGTTCGATCATATAAGTTGTCAGGAGTGTTGGGGTTGACATCATCTCGTTTCAATAGCAATCTTACTATTCCTTCATGCCCGCCCTCAGCAGCCCACCAGAGCGGTGTTCGACCATCTGATGTGTCTGTAGCATTGGGATCGATGTCCGTTCGTTCCAGCAGCCGCCTCACTATTCCCTCATACCCGCACATTGTGGCCAACCAGAGGGGTGTTCGCCCATATAAGGCGTCGGGAGTGTTGGGGCTGACATCTCCTCGTTTCAATAGCAAGCTTACTATTCCCTCATGCCCGTCTATTGCGGCCAACCAGAGGGGTGTTCGCCCATATAAGGTGTCGGGAGTGTTGGGATCGATGCCCTCCCGTTCCAATAGCAGCCCTACAATTCCCTCATATCCGCCCTTCGTAGCCAACCAGAGTGGTGCTCGACCATATTCGGCGTCTGCGGCGTTGTGGTCGACATTCTCCAAGGATAATATTACTCTCACGACTTCCTCATGCCCTCCTACCGTTGCCCATGCAAGCGCCGTTCGGCCCACGATATCTCTTGCATTAATATCCCATTCCTTCATCGCCAATAAATCAGTAACCACTTCCCTGATCCCGACAGATGCCCCTCCATGGAGCCCTGTAAATGCCTTACGGGTGAGTGTCGCAGGGGGCCAGTCCCACGAATCTGGCTGGTTATAATTATGTAGAAAGAGAAGCCGAGATGATATATGCCCTTCAAACCTAACCAGTAGCCGGAGCGCAAGTAGTGTCGCACTCTCCGTCCTCTCCCTTCCCATGTGCTTTCCCCAATAACAAGAAGCATATTTGACAAGGGGGACTGTGGACGGGACTGAGCTCAGAGTTGGTAAAAGTTCCCGGACACACTGGGAATTAAGGTACGTCAAGCAAATCTCTGATATTATCGAGTGTGGGCTTTGAAATAGGCTCGGATGACTCAATAAGTACTCTTGCAAAGTGAAATGGACGAAGCGAACAGTGGAGGAGGATTCCTCAACCGCGATAAGCCCCAAAGCGCCCCCCAGGATAGTTTCAATTTGGGGGACGTTTTCACGATCCAGATCTGCGGATCCAACCCTTACTGCTAAGGCGTGGCATAGCTCGCTAGTGTGTAATGGTCGCTCGGAATATGATACCCACATCAAGGCTGCCATCCCAAATCTGAATCTGCCCCCCTTCTGGGCTCCCATTCGTGCAAGGGTTGCCGCATAGGCGTCCCCCAAATGATTGCCCTTGGTCATCTCGTTCAACTTTTTCCTTCTCGCAGAGATGGTAGCCTCTTCCAGGATAGCGTCGATGGTTAGCGAAACAAGGAGGAATCTATAGACCTTGGTTAGTTAATCAAAGGTTATGCATGGGGTGGGAACTGTGGACGATTCTACGCACATTTCCGAGATTCTTTTCAGGATAATTCTTAGGATATCCGCCCGCAATTCACCCGACATCGCTAGAGGCTCGGGGTCCATCTCCAACTTCTTCTCCAGATATCTTTTTATGTCATGCGTCTTCGGGCTGATGGGTACTGTGACACCAGTGGTGAAATATCTTTTAACATCAGCTTCAACTTGAGGCCTCCCAGTACAAAATATCCGTGCCCTCGGCGACTCCTCAAGGATATCCTTCAGTGACACAAGAAGCTCCAGGAGATGCTTATGAAGGCACTCATCCAATGCGTCAATACAGATAAAAACTCGGGGTAATGTGGTAAGGGCCTGCTTCAGCATCTGCACTATGTCCGGAAGCCGTAGTCCTCGACCACCAACCTCTTTTTTCGCCTTTTGAAACGCCTTTCGCACGTGCTCCTCCTCCTCTCTAACCAAGAGCTGTTTAAGGATGGCTCCCATGATGTTGATAGCCGTCTGTTCCTGTTGGTCGCGGAAGTCGCAGTAGAACATCGCTATTACAATGCCTTCTTCCAAAGGTGCATCGCACAGGCCATCGATCACCAATGAACTAATTTGCCAACCCTCAGCAACAACCCATACCCACTCCGATGAGCCGGGAACTCACCTTAGATACGTCTTCCCCACCCCCGGATCCCCATAGCAAAATAACACAGCCTTATCTTCTCCACCTTCATTACTCCTCCATTCCTGAAACTCCTTTGTTTCTAAAATCCAGTTCCCCACACCATCCATCCTTTTGGTACGCACATCCTGATGCCTTCCCTTGGGGTCCAATGGCGAGAGCCACTGCATGATTTCTAGGTTCTCATCGGCTATGACATTGTTCGCAATGACGATCTGGTTATTGCAACTGACATTTCCGTCACCAAAAGTGGTGTTGTGCGAATGTGCTGTGTGGTCCATAGTGTGCCCGAAGCGCTAGTCGAGCGTAGATCTGCTGTAGGCAGCTGTGGCAACGATACTGGAGGTTTTATGGAATTTTGAATAGCCGGGCTGAAAAAGAGGGGGCGGTTCCAACCACCAAATTTATACTAAGGGACAAAACGGCATGAGTTTTCGTGCAGAGCAACCATCGCCAAAAAAGAAAATCACCCCAACATCCGGGGAGGCCAGAATCCAACACGATGCCAGCAACACAACATACCAGCCCATGCCAATGAAAGAATACAAAGAAGGCTGCAGAGGCCTTGCTCCAGCTTACATAAACTTAGTCTTCTAGGCGGATAAAGGATGGAAATAGGGGCGAGTCTAGTAGAGCAAAGCATGTCCGCTGCAAACAGTAACCTAAGTTACCCGGCAACCACTATCAACTGATTTAGAAGTGGTACACCTCCACAATCCTAGACCAACCCTCATTTGTATAGTGCTAGCAGTTCCGCTGCCTATACTAGTATTATAGTCTGCTCTTACATTAACTGAAATTAGGGATTTTCAATTGAATGATAATCACTAAATGAAAGGCCAAGAGTTCACAGACCAAAAAAATACGATCGCCAGCAGACCACTTTAAAGTAGGGAAGTCCCCGGCCCTCTTCTCTTTCACTGCAATCTATCGCTCACTAACTGGCGATAAAGACAGGAGCATACACAAACCACAGCGAAGCCGTCCTCCTTTCCTTCCATAGATCACTCCACATCCGCGTACGCCCCCCTTTCCCTTTGCGCACTCCCGGACTAACAAAAGAAAAATAAAGATTCTTACTATTCGTAGCTCCTAGGCACCCAACTCTTTCACTCTCCCTTCCGGCTCTCCCATCGATCCAAAACCTAAGTGCATTCCCGAGGCCCCACCGCGCCCCCGGAAACAATGCGAACAAATGAAACAATAACTTAAAGCCTGCCGAGCAGCATCTCATGGCTTCCAGCAGATGAATGCCCGTGGTAATGCGGCAAGAGCCTGCCTCGGCATGTGCACCATATCCGGAAATCGCAGATCTCGACCGCCGACCTCCGTTTCCCCCCTTAGCACGTCCCTTTCTCGTATTCCGGCGCTTCCCCTTGTTCGAAGTCACTGGATACTGCTCTGCATTCTCAGGCTATTGTTCCATTATTTGGATAGGCTCCGGGGATGCGCCCGTGATTGATACATTCACGGGAAGAAAAATGAAAGGTCGGATACGTCAAGGCGCTAATCTATAGAATCTTTATGATATATGCATCCCTTTGTTAGCGTAAGAGTACGCAAGGGAAAATATCTACTCTTGTTTTTACTATTTAGATAGAGACGAATAAGCGAACTTCCCCATTCATCATAAGTCGTGTGCCCTGCTGATCGGACGTCACACTTTTGTTGCCCTAATTCTCGTCGTCCAAGACCCTCTAACCACTAGCTGCCTAAGGATGTCTTCCACGATGTCGGTGGCCGCCCGCTCCTGTTGGCTGTGGAAGTCGCAGTAGCAGATTGCGATTGCAGCATCTTCCCCGCCCTGCCCATCACACCGGCCATCAGCTGCTAATGGGTTAATACTGCCAGCCACCAGTGATAATTCCTACTTCGCCCAGAGCAACCAGTCACCCACCCTATTAGATATGTCTTCCTCACTTCTAGATTCCGACAGTAAAAGACAGCCTTATCTGCTTCGTTTTCATTACTCCTCCACTCCCGAAATTCATTTGTTCCCGAAAGCCAATTCCCTACACTATCCAGCGTATCAGTCTGCGCATCATAATACCTTCCCCTGGTCGAGCGGTAAGAGCCACTGCACAATTTCCGGGCTACCGCCGGATAGGATTTTGTTGTGTTAGACCAATATATATTACCGGTAGTGGCTAAGTGCGGATACGCTGCGTGGTCCATGGTATTATATGTCAAAGTGGGGGTCGAACGTAGATACACTATCGACAACTATGCGACATTGGATGCTCTGCGGAATTTGCACTAGCACTGATGAAAAAAGAAGCGATGCGGCTCCTAATCGTGCCAAGGTTCCTGCCAAATCTAACAGCGGGGCTTCCTGCACCTCAACAACTTGCCCCTCAGCCCCACTTAAAGGAAGGGAGACATTGTGTAACCTAATACACACTTCCCTGCGTCCGACAATGCCAAGCTACCTGCTTTCCCACCAGAAAACTAGATCAAATATTTCTATTCACCGTGCATATTCCCAGGACATAATTAAAAATTAACACTATTGATACCACTAGCCCCATATAATAGAAGCTCCTCAAGGAGACTTTTTTGCTCAAAAAAGTTGGGTGTATCGTGCTCGTTTTATTGTATGTCGAGTGTTTTCTTCAATAATTTCCATGTCTTTATTATCGCCCACCGTTTCCCCGCCCTCTGAATCCTCCCCCAAGCTGTGTTAGTTCTTGTTTAAAATGGATATTACGGTAAGATGCATATTTTCCTGTTTCTCTTTTTCATGGGAGACGGCATCCTAGATCTTCAAGGCAACGAGTGACAATCCATGATCCTCCATCAGCCCAGGAATCCCAAACTAAGCAGGCTATGAGTCAGTGGCCCAATTCTTTTAATATCCTAGCTTATTAAAATTGCCGAGTAAGAGTATTAATATCTCTAGAACTCCGGATACCGGTATATGGAATATATGAAGAAGTCATCCCTACCCCCCTATTGATCACGACCGATGTCATCTTTCTCCCATGCATGTTCTCCATCACTTTACCTGGCTCAGTGGTATTAAAGAAGGAGGCATTCCATGTAATCTTCCGACAAAAGAAATACTTCATAAGCACTCACTCTCTCCTGCGCTTTTGGTACAATGCCGAACCTTACTCTGCCTTCATCTTCGCAGCCTTCGTCCTCCCCTTCGTCAGTCCATACTCCAACCCGTCCATCAGCAGAAACCTCTTTCCAAACTTCCGAACTCTCATAGAACAAAAAAAAACTCAGGCACAGCATACCGAGCAGCAAGAACTAACTTTCAACAGTTAGGGCGGCAGAATTCTGGTTGCCTTCTCGGGTGTCAGTGCTTAGTTGATGAGATAGGTTCAAATTTTATTTTCACGGAGATCCCCTGGCCCTTATGAACTGTAAGTCACCTGGATGAAAAAAGAAAGAAAAAAATGGAGGATAGTCTAAGTTACACTCTAGCTCCACAAGCCAAAATGCCAACCGAGAAGAAGAATCAAAAAGGCATGAAGTATATCTAGTAGCTCGCTTGACCAGATACCTAAGCTTAGATTCCCGCCGGAGGAGTGGGTAGTCCGTCTCAATCACACAGAATACACTACCTGGAGCGCCCCGGGGAAAACAGATGTAAGCCAAGAACTAACCGCGTGGTGCTAGTGACCATTTAATTCTATTTCGGGTATTCGTCAGCTCGGTGGGATTTTGCTCCCCTAGTGCCTGGAAGCTAGGCGGCGCCGTTTGTGACTGCCGCCATGGCCCAGAACCCATGTATAGGTTAAAGCGGGGGGGGGGGGTTGACTTTAACAGGGATCCCTGGAAGAGTACGGGATGTAGTAAAGTGAATGACTCACCGCGAACTGCGGATATAGCTGATTTCAGATAGGCCACATAATGGTTGCTTTGTTTGTGGAAATTAATGGGCGGAGGTTGGTGACATTACTGAATTTCCAGAAGGATGCCCCACAAGTTATATTATTATCCAAAAGCCGCCATCTTTGTATCATGGACCGTAAGCCATAGATTTCTGAAGGCAAATAAGGGTATACTACATTGCGATGATATAAGCATTCTATAAAAAAAGAAAATCAAAGAAAACTGAGAAACTGGGTATCCCAATAATAAAACACAAACGGTGTCAAGCTGTGAAAGTGAGACGAAGCAAGAAAAATATGAGAACAAGCTAAAATAAATGAGGAGGATGTAGATGATGCGCCATAAACCACAATGAGACTCTCAGGGCTAATCTCCATATATGCTCGCTCGGACATGGGCTCGGGTCAGTGAATCGAACAAAGATCAGTATCATTTTCGTCCACATCCACTCCGCATGTACGATATAGCAATTAGCCCTAAAACAATTGCGATAAGAAAGCTGATAGGGAAGGACCGTTAAGAGCGAAAATATAGAAGAGAAAAATTGAGGAGATAACGACGAGGAAAAGAATGGCTCTTCCGAAGAGGAGCGGCGCGGCGGGGGGAAGAGGCGCCGACTGTTCAATGCACTCCGGCGGCTCGCATGAGAGGAGGGAGCACTTGCGGGTTTTTGCGATACCTATTGGGAAGGAAAATGAGAGCTCATATTCGAGGAGTGGTGTGGCAATTCCTGCATGCCCACGGGAGGCAGCTAATACAAGGGCTGTTTCCCCGCTGAGGTCCGGTATGTCGGGATTGATATCCTCTCGTTCCAATAGCAACTTTACTACTCCCTCATGTCCACCTTTCGCAGCTAGCCAGAGTGGCGTTTGGCTTAGCAAGGTATCTGGAATATTGGGATCGGTATCCTTGCGCTCCAATAGCAGCTTTACTACACCCTCGTGCCCGTCCTGTGCAGCCCACCAGAGTGGTGTCTGACCACGCCAGGTGTCTGGAGTATTGGGATTGGTATCCTCTCGTTCCAATAGCAACTTTACTACTCCCTCACGGCCAACCTGCGCGGCCCACGAGAGTGGCGTTTGGCCATACTCGGTGTCTACAGTGTTTAGATTGATATGCTCCCGTTCTAACAGCAACTTTGCTACTCCCTCATGTCCAAAAAATGCAGCCCACACTAGCGGGGTTTCTCCGGATTCAGTGTCTCTGGAGTTGGCATTAACATCCTTCTGTCATAACAGTATCCTTACGACATCCTCATGACCTCTCGCAGCTGCCCATGCAAGCGCCCTTCTGCCCACGCCATCTGTGGCATTGATATTCCATTCCTTCATTGCGAATAAAGCAGCAACTATCTCCCAGAGCCCGAAAAATGCAGCTCCATGGAGCCCTGTAAACCCATTATGAGAGCCGCGGTGATAAAAGCGCGGTTCCAACCAATGTCTATTCTTATCATAATGCAGCAAGAGAAACTGAGAGGATATATGCTGCTCGAATCCATTCAAAATCCCAAGTGCAAGTGAAGTCACACCCCCGGCCGTCTGCCTTCCTATGTGCTTTCCCCAGTAGCAAGAAGCATATTTCACAAAGGGGAATGAGGGTGGGACCGAAATAAGAGCTGGCGAAAGCTCGCGGACACACCGGAAATTGAGGTATGTCAAACAAACCTCCGCTATCATTGAGTGTGGGCTTGCGAACAGGCTCGGATTATAGGATAGATAATCTTGCAAAGTTGAATGGACAAGCCTGACGGTGGAGGAGGATTTCTCGACCGCGATAAGCCCCAAAGAACATCGTAGGAGTGTTCGAATTGTAGAAACGTTCTCAATATCCAGATCTACAGACCCTATCTTGACTCCTAAGGCATGGCATAACTCGCTAGTGTGTAATGGTCGCTCCGAATTCGATACCCACATTAAAGCGTCCATTCCGATTCTGGATCTGCTCCCCTTCTGCCCTTCATTCGGTCTAAAGTTGTCGCATACGCATCTCCCAAATGATTGCCCTCGGTCATCTCCTCCAACTTTCGTTTTCTCTCAAAGACAGTGACCTCTCCCAGGATAGCGTCAATACATAGCGAGACAAGGAGGAATCTACGCAGCATGGTTAGTTAATATAAGAACTTCAATAAACTGGGAAACGCGGATCCCCCTACGCACATTCCAGAAATTCTTTGTGGGATAATTCTCATGATATCCGCTCGCAAACTATCGGACATCGCGTCACACACATCGTCCATCTCCAGCTTCTTCTCCAAATATCTCTCTATGTCGTGCGCTTTCGGACTAATTGGTATTATAACACCCGTGATGAAATATTTCGTAATTTCGGTCTCAACCTGAGGCCTCCCAGTGAAAAATATTCGCGTCCTCCACGGCTCTTGAAGGATACCCTTCAGCGACCCAAGAAGCTCTAGTAGATGCTTAGGAATGCACTCATCCAATGCATCAATGCAGATAAACGCCTGGGGTAATGCGGCAATAGCTTGCTTCAACATCCTCACCATATCCGGAAGTCGCAGACCTCGACCCCCAACCTCTGTTTTCGCCTTTTGAAACGCCGACTGCACGTCCTCCAACACTTCGCCCCTAACCAACAGCTGCTTAAGAATGGCTCCCATGATGTTAGTAGTTGTCTGCTTCTGTTGATCGCGAAAGTAGCAGTAGAACATCGCGATTGCAATGTCTTCCTCGCAAGGTTCATCGCACAGGTCATCAATCACTAAAGAACTAATATTTCTAACCGTCGGCAGTGATTCCGGCTCGCTCCGGATGCAAGAACTTACCTCAGATATGTCTTTCCCACACCCGGATCCCCGTGGCAAAATAAGACGGCCTTATCCGCTCCACCCTCATTACTCCTCCACTCCCGAAACTCCTTCGTTTCCAAGAGCCAACTCCCCACACAGTCGAACCTGTCCATACGCACATCCTGATGCCTTCCCCTGGGGTCCAGTGGCGAGAGCCGCTGCATGATTTCCGGGTTCTCATCGGCTATGATATTGTTCACATTGACAGTATTGTTACTATTCGTTACGTTATTGCAGTTGACATTACCGTCACCAAACCTGGTTAAGTGCAAATATGCTGTATGGTCCATGGCGTGTCCGAAGTCCTGGTCGAACGTAGATCAGCAATCGGTGGTAGCGATACCGGAAGTTTTACAGAATTCGGACCAGCCGAGCTGAGAAAAAAGGAGGGGGAGACTCCAACCGCTAAAATTACTACCCAATCATCTCCCGCTGAGTACACACCAGCACATCAATAACTGTAGGATCTGACTTCAATACCGGTATTACAGAGCACAACACGGATACTGATGTTCGGGTAGAGGGCTCAAAAGCTGTATGAAATGTAGTCCAAGAATCTATTATCTAGAGGTTCTATCGCAATGCACCTTGCACTATTTATTAAAGTTGAAAATCATTGTCTACCTGAACAAGGAGAGCATCATACTGTCTACCTATACAAAGAGAACATCAGATTGTCCCATCAAAAACTAGAATAACTTCCCGGTTTAAGTACTGCAAGGCGCCCAACCTCCCCCGACTATTTTTAAACTACAGTGTCCCAATCGCGAATTCAGCTCCCTGCTAGAGCAGCCCGAATCCAGATGCATCTCCAGTTCCGTTAATCTACTGTACCCGTGGTTCTCCCATTTGTAGTGAGCACTGCAGGTTCCCTTCTACCAAAGAAGCCCAGTTTGCCAGCACGGGTAGTGCGCGACTAGCAGTAGTCTACCTACCATAAAAGCTTGAATGTTCGGTCCGTATGCTATGTCGTTGGACTCCCCTTTCCCAGCGAGGTCTAGAAAAAAACTCTTGTTTTCCGTTCCATCTCGGAAGGGGTCAATTCAATTAATCAAACATATCTCATGGCGCTACCGGTAGGCAGGGGAGGCAGCGCCCTCGGCAACGCCTGGCAAGTACTCGAGTATAAGCAGGCACTGCAGGTTGACATCTGGTTTTCCACTAACTCTGGCCAAATGAGACACTTAGTGCCCAAGATGAAATAAATTTGCCGGTAATTTCACAAATACTTCTGGACAAACCGTAGATAGTACCGATACCGGTAGCTTTTGTGAATCTCTTAGGTCCCACGCACCGCCACAATCCCGCAAAGAGCAAGGACACAAATCCACCATCTCATGCTAACCGATTACCGTAGAGTGCCATGATGCTCTCGCCTCAACTCTGCCACTTACCCCGAGCAACAAACTTGGGAGCAGGGTCACGCACAGCATCCCATGCAGTGAAGGCCAATGATAAGATTGGGAAGAAACCAATACTCGGGTGTATTAAAAGATATCTATACTTGTTGACTTCCGACAATCTATTAGTCACGTGCCTTATCTAGGTGCATAACAACCACATGGTTCGCTAAATCCCTCCTCTTAGTTCACCTATCAGCCGCACTTCCGGCCCTAATCTGAGGCCACCCAGGGGCGAGTGTTCAAGTCCTCGGTGACCCCACGAGCTATCCTTTGTTCGCGCGAGAGGCAAGCGTCAATGCTTAGGAAGGCACCCACCCATCCAAAGCATCGATAACGATTTTAAACAGGTCAACGAATCGACGGCGACAACCAAACGAAACGCCAAGAGTTCACACAACCAAAAAGTACGATCACCAGCACACAACTTAGGGGTGAGGAAAGTTTTCAGTTCTCTTCTTATTCACTGCTATCTATCGCTCACTAACTAGCTGTAAAGACAGGAGTATATACAAATCTCAGCGAAGCCGTCCCCTTATCCTTCCACGGATCACCACACATATCCACTCTCTTCCGCGTATGCCCCCCCCCCCTTTTTTGCGTGCTCCTGGGCTAACAAAAGAAAAACAAAGAACCCCCCACCGCTCGTAGCCCCCAGGCATCCAACTCTTTCACTATCCCTTCCGGCTCCCCTGCCCTCCTCACGGCGCATGCATCGATCCAAAACCTAAGCGCATTCCCGAAGCCTCAGCGCATCCCCGGGAACACTGCAAACAATGAAACAACAACTTGAGCATGCCGAACAGCGTCTCGTGATTTCCGGCAGATGAAGGCCCGTCGTAATGCGACAAGAACCTACCTCGACGCGTGCACCATAATATCCGGATATCGCAGGCCTTAACCGCGACCTCCATTTTTGCCTTTAAAACGCCCCTTGTGCTCCCCCTTCCCCTTGTTCGAAGTCATTAGATCCTGCTCTTCGTGCCCGGGCTATTGTTCTACTGTTCGGATAGGCTCTGGAGATGCGCTGGGTTTGATACGTTTACTGGAAGAAAAATGAAAGTGTCGGATGCATGAGGGTGCTAATCCGCGGAGTCTCCATGATATATGCCTTTCCTTCGTTAGCATGGGAGTACGCAAGGGAAAGGAGACATACCCAGAGGAGATTAGACATGTGATCGATGGAAAAATAGGAATATCTTTGTGTTAAAATTTATATCTACCCCTACGGTACCTTTACCGCTCAGATAGCCAGAGACGAACGAGCGAACTTCCCCGCTCACCCCCAAGCGCCCTGCTGACCGGAGGTCATATTTTTGTTCCTTTAATTCTCGTCGTCCAAGACTCCTCTAACCACGAGCTGCCTAGGGACGGCTTCCGTGATGTCGGTAGCTGTCTGCTCCTATTGGCGACGGAAGTCGCAGCAGTATGATCCATTGCGATTGCAACATCTTCCCCACCCGGCTCATCACACCGGCTATCGGCCGCTAATCAGTTAATATTGGTGCCCGCCAGCGATAATTCCTTCTTCGCCCAACCAGTCACCCAGTAAAATAAAACAGCCTGTCTGCTTCGCCTTCATTACTCCTCCACTCCTGAAACTCACCCGTTCCCAAAAGCCAATTCCCTACACTATCCAACCCATCGGCCTGCACATCATAATGCCTTCCCCTAGTCGAGTGGAAAGAGCCACCGCATAATTTCCCGACTATCACTCGATAGGACTTTTTTGTGTTATAGCAATCGATATTATCGGTGCTGGCTAGGTGCGGATAGGCTGCGTAGTCTATGGTATGTCCGAGTGGGGGTTGAGCGTAGATATGCTATCGACAAATAGTAGCGGTATGGGAGGCTCTGCAGGATTTGCACTGTGCGGATGAAAAAAGAAGCGATGCGGCTCCTAACCGTGCCAAGGTTCCGAGCGGGTTCCGGCACCTCAACAACGTGCTTCTCAGCCCCACTTAAAGGATGGGACATTGTGTAACCTAATCCAGGCTTCCTACATCCGACAATGCCAAGCTACCTACCCTCCTGCCCGGAAACAAGATCAAATATTTCTGTTTATCGCGCATATTCCCAGGATCGAATTAAAAATTAATGCTATTGACACTATTAATCCCATGGACTAGGGAGCTCTCTAGAAGAATTTTTTTGGTCAAAAAACCGGTTGCATAATAATTGTTTTGTTGTATCATATCATAATAAGTGGATGGTTTCCCTCAATAATTTCCAAGTCTTCATTGTTGCTCACTATCTCCTCATCCGGAAGTCTTCCCCTGGACAGGGGTGGTTCTTGTTTGGAACCTATATTAAGATATGATCCACATTTTCCAGTTGTTTTTGTTTTTTATGCCAGACGGAATCCTAGATCTTCTCTGAGGTTTTCACGTTACCGAGTGACCATCCATGATCTTAGATTTCACCAGGAATCTCGGACCAAACAGGCTGTGAGTGTGCATATGCCCAGTTCTTCTAACATCACAGTTTTATAAAAATTACAAAGAGTACTAGTATCTCTGGAGCTCCGGATACATGTATATAAAAAGAATGGGGGAGTCATCCCCATCTTCCAAATGTATGACCACCACCGATGTCCCCTTTCTCCCATGCATGTTCTCCATCACTTTACCTAGCCCAATGGTAAGAAATAAAGAAGCATTCCGTGTAATCTCCTGAGGAAATAAATCCTTCATAAGGGCTCACTCTGTCCTGCGCTTTTTAGTACAATGCGGAACCCTTACTTTGCCTTCATCTCTACAGCCTCCATGCTACCCCTCGCCTGTCCATACCCCAACCCGTCCATTAATAAAAACATCTTTCCAAACTTCCGAACTCTCATGGAACAAAAAAAAAAGCAATAGCCAGAGGATGCCGAGCGGCAAGAACTGACTTTCAACTGTTAGGGCGGCAGAATTCTAGCTGTCTTCTCTGGTGTCAGTGCTTGGTTAATGAGATAGGTTCAAATTCTATTTTCACCGAGACCCCCTGGCCCTTATAAGCTGTAAGCCACTTGGATGAAAATAATGAGATTGTTGGAATATGTGTCCCCTTGTACTTCATTACCTTGCATGCTATTTTCTTTTTGAGTTGTCTGGTCGTCATTGAGAAAAATGCACTACTGTACTTACTGGGTTGAGTAAGTCATGCGGTCAGAGAGAAATCATTGAAATAAATAATACTGTAATACTGTACGTATATCAGAAGTCATGTTCATAGCGCATTTGGTTTCTATAAGTAGCGGCGATGCTCCCCTATTGTCTGGTGATAATGGAACATATATGGTGAAATTCTACAGGTTATGAGCCCGGATTGATGCTTTCCAAGCTGAAATCAATTACCTGTTCGATAACCACACTTCCCTCGGAGAAGACATCATGATGTCTCAAGATCCTACCGAAAACACCTATACTGACAAACGGTTCCGCTGCCGTCTACTTACTAAGCGAAATTATCCAACCTCGTAAAGGAGTATCAAGATGCGCCTTATAGCTGAGAGTTGCTGGGAGCTGGTAATCGGTGAAGAGGAGGCCTCCAATCCCCCTGTTTTAGCTGATGGTGCCTCACGAGCTATGGAGTCAGCTTATACTATTGCACTAAAGAAGTTCAATGCAGACGCGACTGACTTTGCGAGACGAGCTGGAAAAGCTGCATCGATAATTAACTCTACACTGTCCTCAGGAGTTGAGTTCTATGTTAAAGACACCGTCAATCCAATTGACATGTGGATGATTCTGAGAAATAAGCTTACCTTGGTTGATAATTGGGGCTTACAGCATACCCTCAAGCGAGACTTCTACAAGATGTGCTATGATGGGAAGGAGTCCATCACGACTTATATAAATCACCTACGAGGCTTTCAGCAACAGCTTCAGGGAACAAACAATGAGATCTCGAACGATGAGTTAGTCAATCGAATTATGACCTCTCTTCTGGCTAGCTGGGAACAAAGAATTATCACACTGGATGATAAACGCGATCTTACACAGGACAACCTTGAGCGAGCACTTCGTAGCCATCAGGCGAAACAGGCAGACGTTCCAACCCAAGCTACAAAGGCACTTGCGGTAGCAAGATATGGCACACTGGCCAGAGGCAATCCACATAGGGGATGTGGTAGAGGGGGTAGAGCGAATGATCGCCGAAGTAGTGGCTGCAGTACCAAGTCATGCTGGTACTGCTTGAAGGCCGGACATTCTCAAAACGACTGCTTCATGAGGAAGAAAGCGGAAGAAGCAAGGAGAGACCGGATGAAACGACAATCAATTAAGGAGTCTGATACTCATGTCAGTACTGCGAATATATCTTGTGCGAATGCTCATGCCCTAATGACAAAACAAGGGTCAGTCGTATACTCCGTGGGTGACTGGTTTATAGACTCTGGTGCCACTGACCATATGTGTAATGACTACGAGGACTTCTTTGCTCTCAAGAGACTGAGTTCCCCAATTCGTGTTGTCCTCGGTAATGACACTGTGGTATTCGCGTATGGAGTTGGGTCAATGTCACAAATCGTGACTAAGCAAGGCAGATTTCACATGACTCATACTTATGAGTCATAAGGTATGTTGGATTTCACACTATGACGTTACTTGACTCATAGTTCTCACATGACTACGCACTTGCGA
>Ga0307513_10001089_pt1 | contig 39412 bp, 41 predicted proteins | sample 15_EM_MG_FD_202174 | JGI IMG/M metagenome (GOLD analysis project Ga0307513, IMG submission 202174) | Populus trichocarpa ectomycorrhiza microbial communities from riparian zone in the Pacific Northwest, United States - 15_EM | ecosystem: Host-associated > Plants > Roots > Unclassified | place...
CAGTTTGCGTTCTCTACCATGACAGGTTACACCCAGCCCCAGTCTGCGATGACTGGTCAGCCGCAGCTACAACCGCAACCGCAACCTGGTCAACCGCCCATGCACGGTGGCACGCCCAGCAACCCGTTCCCGACTGGTCCTGTACAACCCACTGTGTCCACCGGGAAAGTGCCAATGTTCCCGAAGGCCTCCGGCAGCGCCAAGGTGGCACACCGTACCGTCCCCGGTGGTCCAGGTCCAGGCCAAGGCGCCGCTCCTGGTCCTGGAGTTGTGGGTGCGAAGAAAGAGGGTACAAGTCCGAACCTCGAGGCGAAAGATACCAAGGATGGGATCAAGAGGAGCCCTGCGTCACGGCCGGCTAGTCAGCCCAGTAAACCTGGTGCAGGGGCTGCTACGCCAAGTGCGAACACTGGCTTACAGCCTGGTGGACCTGTAGGTGGGGGAGGAACGCTCTCCCCTGGTTCGCTTATGGCTCAGCAACAGCAACGACAAACTCAGGTCCAGGCAACTGTGAACCAGAGTCCATCGCTCTTGGGCGCTGGAGTTGCTGCTGGAGGAATGTTAAACGGCCTCGGTGCAGGCGCAGGTGGTATTGGTGTTCCTTCAGGCAACCCCGGAGCGAGTGCGAACCCGTCTGCGACCCTTCCGTCTGCGGGCTTGGGCTTCGACGACTTCAACCACATGGCAGGTATGGGAGACCTGTTCAACAATGACTTCCCGTTCTCTGGGCTCGAATTCGCGGGCCTTGGAGGCGGGGCGGATGATGGTTTCATGAATTTTTTGAATATTTCAGACTCGATGGATGCGAATAATCTGTTACAATGACGGGAAGAAAATTCGACCTGCAGTTCTTACTCCAGCTCCGACTCCCGTCAATAGGCCCCATCCGAACGGTGACGGCATCCGAACGGTGACGGTGACGTCGCCAATCGAGGACGCGGCTTGTTGTTGACCCCTACCCACTCCCATGTATTGTGCAACCATGGGTGAATGACTGGCACTCATCGCCCGTTGTCCTCTCGCAACCTATGCAGCACTTATCACCGTGCTTGGTCACCTCTCCCTCACCTTTACTATTACCCACTCGCTCCCGTGCCTGCTACTATGTGCTTCCTCACTCTCACTCTCGTATCTGTATAACAAGACCCTTTCCTTCCCTTCTCTTTTTCTTAGTCTGTTTGAGACACCACCGCCCCTTTTTACCCCTACGTCAATTCGGCTGTTCATTAGTACATTATTCTCGCGCATGCGCCGCATAATCGCTGCCACTACCTCCGCCTAGTCCTCTCCATGTCTCCCCCTACCAGGGCGTCGGTCTGGTTTGCTCGTTCATTCGCTGCCTGGAGGATTAGCCAAGTATGTTATTCTATTCTGTCGTCATCATTGTGCTGTACGCTCGTAGATTATTCACCCTCTTTGTGAATTGGTGATCCAATTATCGACTTTGCGGTAGGTCTCCAGTCGGGGCGTGCAACAGCATTCTTCCGATGATAGCACAATGAATTGTCTCCCAGGTTGTTCACCCCTCCAGCCCTGTCGTTCCCAGCAACGCCACTCCAGGAGGCAATATGAACTCGTCAAGGCCCAAATGGAGCTGGCCACAGGCAACCTCCAGAGAACCGGTGGCGATCGGAGGACCTGTTCGTTACTTAAGGGTATCTGCAAGCTTTCTGATTGCTCTAATCGTTGCATGGCAGCAGCGTGCATCCGTAAATTGGATCCTCAACACCAGCACAGGCTTTTGATTACTTACTGTAACTTAACCAAAGGATTGAGTATGGAACACGTCTATTACGAAAATATGTCGCGATCTTATTAAATACTTGGACGGACGGGGAGTCAGGTAAAAGTGTGGTAAGCGGGGGTTTTATGGGCTACAGGGGTGCAGTCGATTCGTCCTGCGACTTCCCTGTCCCGTTATTGGCGGCCTGACTGCCGACCGAATTTGGTTGGTGGATTTGCAGTCGGAGGTCGTCCTGCATACACGCCAGCACACATGTTGCAGCCCCAACGTTGCTGAACACACCTGTTTCTTGTGAACGTGATTTTGTACGTTTAGGCGTGAGAGTACGATATCGAAGCGGCAAGGAGGACTGCAGGCGAGGAAACTAAGGATAAATGATGGCAAATCAAGCAAACGGCGACGATACTCCTGATTGCATCGTCGCTAGACATTGGCGACGGCTAGGAGTTCGGAGGGGCAGAGGGGACGGAGGGAGGCGGAGAAGCAGCGGAGCCGGCCGGGAGCGCTAGGCCAATCACCGACGATCGATAACGGCATGGCCGCCGATGACCCTTGACCCCAACCATGGACCATCGCCAGGACCAGGACCAGGACCAGGACCAGGACCAACACCATTCTCATCAACAACGGCAACAACAACAACAACAACAACAGCATCACCATCATCATCATCAGCAGCAGCAGCAGCAACAGCAAAATGCCCATAGTAATATCAACGCAAGCTGGTCCGCACAACCACATCAACTCCCACAACCCCTTCCCGCACCCCTCAATCCACCTGTTTTCGAGCCCCTCCTCTCCCAGCTGCCTATGAACCTCGCTCGCGATGATCCCGGAGATGGTATGACAATCGATACCGCCTCGGATTGTAAGGCTACAACGGATTCGGTGTGGTCCTTTGAGTCCGTGCGCGATATCCACGAGTTTATTCGAGAGTTCAACGGTCGACACTACAATGCCCAGAACACCACCTACTTCCTCCCAGCCGGTCAGTCTCTCTCAATTTTCCCTCCCTCCATCCCTTCCTTCTCACCTACCTCCAGATGAAATCGAGTACGGTCGCCTGTGCGTTGCCTGTTGCCTATCCCATTTCCCTCCCTGATCTTCCATTCCTTACCTCATTCTTCCCTCCCCTCCCCTTCTTCAGTGATAAGCAACATATTTGCTTTTGCATTACTCTCGGAGGCGAGCTCTGCCCTCGTCCCGAGATGGTCGATGTCATCCTAAGCCCTGAACCCGGCGTTCAGAAAAGGGTTCTTGATGTAGGGACGTTACCAACCCCAATCCCCTTGCTGTTGCTATTGAACCCCTCATCACTAATATTTCCCTCCTTCCCACCTGACAGGCTGTGGGAGTGGTATTTGGTATCCATTTCTCTCTTTCTCTACTCCCGCCTCATTTTTAATTCTACTCTTTTCTAAGGACCTCTTCCATGGCCCACAAGTACCCCCACGTCGAAGTCATCGGCATCGACCTGGCTCCTGCCATCATGAACGAGAACGAAGTACCCACCAACTGCCGGTTTGAACTCGACGATGTCAACCGAGGTCTGTCCCACTTCTACGACCAAATGGACGTCGTCCACATGCGGTCCGTCGGCGCTGGAGTAAGCCCTCGCTGGGTTCTCCTCATCCCTCATCCCTTTATTTGGTTTTCTTCTCAAATACAATCCCAACTGAATTATCTCTTCTCTTCAGCTATCTAGCTTTGCCGAGACCGTCCGAGAGCTCATCAGGTGTCTCAAGCCAGGTGGTCTGCTTCTCCTCGGTGATGGCGACGTTGAGTGGCACAATGAGGACCAGGTGACGATAGCACCCCCCGCCGACCCCACCTGTCCCGACCCCACCCAACCCGGAAAGACCTGGGTCACCCTGAAGGCCCATGGTATGTACTCTGGCCTAGTCCCTCCTCGGCACCTATTGACAGTCTGTCACCTTTTCTAATGAACTCGTCTTATAATAGAAGTCCTAAAGGCCCAAACAGCACGTGGTGGTGACACCGTCCAAGGGCTCCAACTCATCGACCATGGGCTATGGGATCACCCCGCTATGGACCCCGACAGCTGTGGGGTGATAGGTAACTTTATACCCATCGGTCCTTGGCCACAGAGTGAGCAGCCATTACTCCTACCATGTTTTCTACCCCTTTTTTTGCGCTCATATTGCAGTCTCTCCGATGCGTGAAGGGTGGTCCTGAAGAACCGAATAGGCGCAAACCCTGAAGAACACCAATTACTTGGTATGCTCGGCACACTCGAGCGGCAAAACATGAGGGTGAGCTCAGATTCCTCACTCATCACGTCCCTGCGATGGATAGCCTATTAACCCCTTTCTACGACACTGTAGGAATTCCGTGGTGGAGGTACAAACATACTCCTCGAGATGGGCATCTCGAAACAAGTCCTCGATCACTGGGATTACAGGATCGAACTCGGTACGTCATGACAAGTTTTACTACTCCCTGCATACAACGTCTCTATATTGTTCTTCCGTGTTCGCACTTACTGCCTGACCTGACCTGACCTGTGACATAGAGCTTCAATACTGTGGTATTGTCTGTCTTTGGATTCGCGCCCGATATGGGTGGGGTCGCAAGTTGTTAGCAGATGGAACAGCTGCTCCACATATTCCGGTCAAGGGACTCCCCTATCGCCCAATCCCTCCTCACCTAGGAGGAGAGCGCCCACCGTGTGATCCGTTTGGGCCTTATAGGAAGTACCCCCTGGTGCACTATTACCCGACGCCCGAGCTCGCGCATCAGTGGATGGAGTGGAGAGCGCTAGAGCGAGAGCGATTGGGCCTTGCACCACGACCTGCACCCCAACTACCTTGGCTTTGGCCATAGGGTAGTAGGGCAGTTAGTAGCTTCTCACGGACGGTTAGTTCCGCAAATACCTTGCTCGGTCGCTCGCGAGTTTGCACATTGTATTGTAGCATCACTAGAATTGACACTAAGGACGGAGAGGTCATGACGTTCTCTGCGGGGCCGGTCCGGATCCCGGTCCGGGACAAGGGCGGCCCAGTACGTTACATAGCAACCGAGAACTCGGTTGTGGTAATGCTCCGGCTTGCCCTGGCTCTCTCTGCCAAGCAAGCAAATAATAAGCAAAACAAGCAAGCGTGATTGATTGAATGCTTAATTGCTAACCCCTATCAGCCCTTATCAGCCCAGCAGCAACGGAGACCTGATCTACACCTCGGATCAGACGAACTGCTGTCAATGGCTCAGGGCAAACGATTCCGCCGCGCGGGTGAGCGGCGAGTTAAGCGAGTTAATAGCAGTTGTCCAACCTGAGATCAACCTGAGGACCAACCTGAGAAAGAACTTCCCCCTCCACCGCTCTCAACGCACCTTCCTCCGCTCGCGGAGAGCACTATATATTAGCGGACACTTTGGGGACCCATCTCAGCCTCCATTCTGACCTTGATGTCATCACCCGCCCTCAGAGAGCCTATCCGAGAGTCTGGACGCCTGCAAGGAAGGGAGACCACAACACCAACCATAAATATGGATTCAGGCCCTTCGTATCAGCTACCCGCAGGTGAGCTCCGATGTAAAAAAAAAAGCCCCCCCCCAAAAAAAAAACCACCTTCCATTAATATAATAGTCATGCAGACGACCTTGAATTCACTCCGCTGTATGTGTCCTGCACGATCACGCGATTTTGGCTACATCGTGGTGTAATATTTGTTTGACATTCGGACCATCCCAGCGACCAACAGCACCGGAAGAACACCCTTGCGCTCGGTGGTTTGTACACCTGCCCGGAGCTGGTAAAAGCCACTTTGGCACCAGACAAGAAATCTGTTTTAGACCTCGGTGAGAATAACCATTCGGCTACAAAAGACTCCTTCTCACCCTTCGTTCTCAATCTGTGTAGGGTGTGGCAGCGGCGTGTGGTAGGCAGTCCTAACCTCAAGTTCAATGTTAAGTCATGCAGCCAAACTTACATGGGTAATTCTAGGGCCGTGGAAATGGCTTTGGAATATCCCAATGCCTTCGTCCTCGGGCTTGATATGGTATCTAATTCCGTCAAAAGATTTCCACCAAACTGCCAGTTCAAAATCCATGATCTTAATCTCGGTCTCTCCAAGTACTATAACATGTTCGATGTGGTTCGTATGCGAAGCGTCGCAGGAGGAGTAAGTAGCCCCTTTTCCTAATTGGATCGTCACCTTTCCTTTGTGCATACCACATTAAGACAACTCACGACACTCCCTTTTACTACCCTACAGCTCCGTTCCTTCGCAGACTCGGTACAAGAAGCAGTCAAGTGCCTTCGGCCAGGTGGCGTCTTCCTGCTTGTTGAAGGGGACTGTGAACTCTATCGAGAAGACATGATCACCCTTCAAGAGCCAAGGAATGACAGATTTCGAAATGGTTCGTGGGCTGCAAAACACATATATGGTATGCACGCGGTTCCTCCCTTTAGGTTTCGTCCCCTCCTTGCTGCCATGTCTTCCTGCGCTCAATATCAAACAAGTGTCTGACAATTCCAATATCCAGAAATCCAGGAGGCGATGATTAAATGCGGGACTGACGTACTCGGCGCAATCGCCAGCTTGGACGGTGGTTTATGGGGCTACCCAGGCTTCGATGAAGACTCACTTGGGGCGATGAGCCTATTTACTCCGTTTGGCCCGTGGCCGGAATGTGTGTCTCGGACCCTCACTTTCCTCGGACGCGGCTCACTTCGGATCCGCAGCGCCTAACCCACATGAACAAGCACTATTGACTCGGATAGGTGGGATTCAAAGGGATGTTTGGAAGGTGTGTTTTCTGCCAGTTGAACTGTTCACCACCTTGACATCAACAATTTCTGTTGCCAGAAATTTAGTGACGGCAGTCGAATCGCCCTGGTACACACTGGTATGCCTGGTGAGACTATTGACCAATTGGTGGATCGAAGTGTCGAAGGTTCGTCTCGTGCATCTTCTCGCCATCCGCTCTCTGAACCGCCCACTTTTAACTCATAGACGTTGACAATCCTGACCGACATCGCCTGTGGATGCGAATTCGATATTGCTGGGGCCGCAAACTCCTCGCAGACGGTACGGCAGTACAAGAGGTACTACCTGACAAGAGCGGGTATGCTCCCCTCCCACCTTCGGACGCAACGCCCACACCGTCCAGGAAGAACACAGGCGTGGTGGCGACCGCCGCTGACGGAAGCGATGCTCCTCAAATATACCATTTCAAGCACTATTACTACACGAAGGATGCAGTGCGCGCATGGGGGGACTGGAAGCGGAGAGAGCGGAGGCGTATAGGCTTGAGGGCTCTGCCGTCTTCAATCCCTTGGGAGCGGGTCGTTCCACGAGATTAACTATCGATTAATGCTCTTCGTTTACCTATAATTTGACTAGGCAGTATAATACAATGCTCAGTAATTATCATATCGCTATTGTATAAATCGTAATAGAGAGCTCTTGACATGACTTGATTGAACTTGAGGTCACCCGTGGCTTCATTTCGAGAATGCTCCCTGAGGGGTCGGAAGTATCAACCTGTTATAATATTGAGGCATGAGGCATGAAGCATAAGGCACGCAACCCAGCCGGCATCTCAACTCTCAACTCAACGCTTGCCATGGTCCGAATCACGATTCCGACAATTTCGGGGAATTATCCAGTGGCTACGACACCCAAAATCAAACTTTCCAAAGCAGCCGCTATTGACCGGCTGGCTGGCTTTCTCACTAGGCCAGGTCCTGTGGCCCTCTTGACTGGTGCAGGTGTCAGCGTCGACTCGGGCATACGACCATATCGTGGTGAAGATGGTAGGTATATGAATCCAAATTATAAGTCAGTCCGTTTTCTATCTATCTAACAATCTCTAATCCCTCTCGTTCCCTCTAGGCCTATCTTAGTCAGTCATATCGGCCCTAGTAAAAAACTTCATATCTATCTCCTCATCCTCTTCTCTTAGTATCACCAAATAATCGCTCCTACACAAGCAGGTTGCCATTTTCGGTTCGTCTTCCACTTCCTACTCCTACTCCCATCTTTCATCTTCCTCATACACTGCCTTTTGCCACTCATATATAGACAGAGATACTGGTCAGCACATTAACTTCCTCACTCTCTCATCCCACACTCACACTACTCTCCAGGGCCCGCTCTTACCTAGGTTACCCTCCAGGTGCGCCTGTCGCCTCCACCACTATTGCTTCTTCCTATCCATTATCCAGTACGCGACGCTCTCCCGAACCCCACCCATTTCGCTCTCGCTGCCCTCAACTACACCTCCCACATCCCTTTTACAACCACACAAAATGTCGACGGTCTCCATGCTAAAGCACATCAACCGTTCATGCCCTCGAAAGACGATCGACACTCCGCCATTCTCGAGCTACACGGTACTCTATTCGTCAGTCCACTCCTTTCTTCCCGCCCATCCACCCTTGCCAGCGCCCCTATCCGCCTTGAATCCAGTTTGAGTGCTCTCAAAAAACCCCGTGATTGGTGTCCCCCTTCTTCACCCACTGATACACTTCCGTTTCACCCCTAGTCCGTCCATTGTCGCTACGGACACAAGATCGACCGCGATGACTTTCAACGAATGTTATCGCAGCACAATCCTACTTGGAGAGCCGAGACCGATCGACTCGAACGCACCGGAGAGAAACTCAGAACCAACCCTGATGGCGACGTATGTAGTCCACCTTTACACGCACCTCGCCTAATTTCTGCTCGAACTCTTCGATAGATCGAACTGGCAAATATGGACTGGCGGACGTTTCGAATCCCACCGTGTCCCACTTGCTTAGTGGAAGGCAGGACCGAGACCGTCGTACGTAACTGGTTCTTTGACTGAGACCTATCCAACACATTGCCTTACCTCCACAACAGATCAAACCTGACCTCGTCTTCTTTGGCGAGTCCATCCTGCCAGAGGTTAAGGCTCGCTCGTATGTCGAATATGAATACGGCTATCAGCCCTCCGCTGAAACAATTCAACAGGTTTCGCCACATAGACGAGTGCGAAAGATTGCTCGTCGTTGGTACCACACTCGCCACCTATTCCGCTTTTCGGTCGGCTCTCTCCTCATTAGTCCCCTGAGCGTCCTGACGGACCTGTTCTCATTTTTTTTTTCCTTGACTCGATAGTATTGTGCAACATGCCCTAGCCCGCCATAAGCCTGTCCTTCTTCTCAACCTCGGTCCAACACGTGCGGATACCGTGCTGGAAGCCAACACTGCCGGCATATCAAAGCTTGACATATCAGCCAGTGATGTATTACAAGATGTCGTCAGGCAGCTATGGTGCGTCTAGTCTAGTTGAACTCTGTTTTGCCCGGTGGCAGCGCTTGTCAACACCTCACATTAATCCATGTATAGTGGAAACCGGGTTGAAACCGATCCGATGATTCAACATCTCCTTTCCGCAGGTGTCATCACCCCTATCGAGCGCCACTGAAGGGAGAGCCACATATGGCTAGAGCAGAACTATGTGGCGAGAGAGAGAGAGAGATCTATATTCTTCCGTGGTCACAGGTACACGTTTCGGGACCAAGACATCTGGCCAGCAGCCTGTAAGTCCGTGTGCAGGGGATGAGGGAGATAGGGATAGAAGTGGCGTAATGGGAATATGGGGGTTACAAGTATGGTTTGTAGAGTGCGCTGCCCGGTGCAGCTGAGGTTGGAGTATATGTATCTAGTGCTGGGGTGTGCACTAGGTAACATCTATGAAGTGAAACTGGGAGAACGGATCACTCTCGAGTCGCTTGAGCCCTTGGGTCTGAGCGTAACACGTTGAGTAGTTCTCGTGGGTCCGTAGGGGTCTTCAGTTTCTGGAACGCTCTGCTTTTCCTCACAACCTCGGCCAAGGCTTGCACGCCATTTTCGGTGCCGAGGAGGGTGGTGAGTTGGTAATCTGGCGTCCATTCCTCTACTATGTGCCCGGGTGGGCTATGCAATCGAATGCGACGTGTTCCCGTGTTTGGATTGCTGCTCCACACGGGAAGTTTATGGGTTCTGATATGCTGTGTATTTGGTGATATTCACCAAAGTGGCCGTGTCCAGTTCCAGCCTGTGTTACTGTGCCCAGCGTTCGACGTTCGAGTGGGGAATACGTGTGATCCAGCCGTGCGGGTGGAAGACGGTCTGCTATGGCGTATCCTCCAGTAATTGGTTTCTTCACCCATTCTATGACCCATGCATCTTGCAGGTCTTTGCGTATCCGCCTATAATGGCTTGCGAGTGGGGTGGTTTGTGTTGCTGGTTCAAGTTCGATTGCCTTCTTTGCCAATTCGTCTGCCCTGTCGTTCCCTTTAACCTCCGTGTGCCTCGGGACCCACAAGATTTCTATGCTAACGTTCAAGTTGCTGACGAGGAAGGCCAGTGTGTCTCCAAGAACTTTTGAGAACTGCTCTGGCTTGATCCTGGTTTAGCTGCTATTATGGAGGAGACAGGAGATGTCTATTGGCAAACAATATGATATGAGCCTGCTTACGGCCCTCTTCGGGTAGAGTCTTTGGTATTCGATTGCTGTTTCAGCAAGGCCAGCATTTCAGCATCATAGACTTCTGCGTCTCCTCCCATTCCCTCACCCCCTATCCTTTTCTCCGCTCCTTTCCAATATATCACCCATCCTGCTCCTGTGCAAATCTTTTGGTCTTTCTCTTTCATTGACCCGTCGGTGTGTATCTGGTATCTTGAGAAAGTTGTATGATCCTTGTTCGGTGTTCATCAGCTGCCTCCCCTTTGGTGATACCTCTTCGGGCGGGGTTTGTTGTCGGCCTTGTCGTATATGTGCTGCCTCCTGTCGCCGTGAATGAGAACGACGTACCCACCAACTGCCGGTTTAAAAGACGATGTCAACTGAGGTCTGCCTACTTCTACGACCAAATGGACGTCGTCCACATGCGGTCCGTCGGTTGGCTGGAGTAAGTCCTTACTGAATTCTCCTCATCCTTCTTCTCAAATACAATCCCAACTGAATTATTTCTTCTCTTCAGCTATCAAACTTCGCCGAGACCGTCCAAGAGCCCATCAGGTGTCTCAAGCCAGGCGGCCTGCTCCTCCTAGGTGATGGCGACGTTGAGTGGAACAATGAGGACCAGGTGACGATAGCACCCCCCGCCGACCCCAACTGTCCCGAACCCGAAAAGACCTTGTCACCCAGAAGGCCCATGGTATGTACTCTGGCCTAGTCCCTCCTCGGCACCTATTGACACTCTCTGTCACCTTTTCTAATGAATTTGTCTTCTAATAGAGATCCTAAAGGCCCAACGTGGTGGTGACCCCGTCCAAGGGCTCCAATTCATCGACCACGGGCTATGGCAGCACCCCGCAATGGACCACGACAGCTGGAGGGTGATAGGTAGCGTTGTACCCATCAGTCCTTGGCCACAGGGTGAGCAGTCATCTCTCCTGCCCTGTTGTTTTTTTTACGCTCATATTGCAGTCTCTCCGGTGTGTGAAAGATGCACCGAATAGGCGCAAACCCTGAAGAACACCAATTATTTGGTATGCTCGGCACACTCGAGCGGCAAAACATGAGGGTGAGCTCACATTCTTCACTCATCCCTTTCTCCGACATTGTAGGAATTCTGTGGTGAGGTACGAACATACTCCCCGAGATGGGCATAAAACGGGCGGATTTCTGCTTCGGACAAAATTCAGCCTTCTCAGAGGTCTCCGTCGGTTCTCATTTACGGTGTGGTACTGCTCCGTCAGGAAACTCCCAGTTTCCCAATTGGTGTCATTCAATGGCTCGATATGCGTCTTCGAAGAGAGTCCGGTTTCGTTCTTCGACATCTTGCGGTGCGTAGTGGCTGTTCGGAGTCGATGGCGCCCCGACTGGACGGCCTTACGGTCGGTCACGGTTCGATTACGGTCTCCTGCGCCCTACCTAGACGACTTCTTGCTTTGATGCGGTGCCTAAACTAGGACTTCGTGCCCAGCCTGGAACTTCGTTGGATGCGCCTGGGTGGCGACTTCGGTTGTTAGTGCGAGATACGGGTACGGTGCGGTTATTCGGTACGAGCAGGAGGGAGTGGCGTCAATTCAGGTGCTGTGGGTCAGAGCCTGCACGAGGCAGGGCTCACTACCCGACGACGAAAATCGTGGGTTACTTCCTTGTCCTTTTTCGTTGGGGCAATCAGAACGGACGTGCCCCTTTTCTCCACATCCAAGCAGGTGATCTGCGAGCAGTCCCTTGCATATCTTTGATTTTCAACTCACATGCATTCTCACTATATAAAATATGGAAGATAGATGTCATATTATTGGGCGTGTGGCACAGTGGTAGCGCGCCTGCTTTGCACTTCGGTGAACTGCATGAGGTCTAGGGTTCGAACCCCTACTCGTCCACATTTTGCTCCACCTATGTGTTTTTCGGGTCGTTTTATATGTGGTTGACTGATGTATTTGTTTGTAACTGGGTTGTGATTTAGAAAAGTACCAACCTGCAAAGCAGTGTTTGAAACAAAAGGTTCTTATGTATATATACTGTATCCCAGCCTCATATGTTGGTTCCTTGGTCTAGAGGTATGATTCACCCTTAGGGTGTGCGCACACAAATGGGTGAGGTCCCGGGTTCGATTCCCGGAGGAACCCTTTTATAGTACTTCTGATTGCCAGCTTGGGTTAGAGGAAACGAGAAACGCTGTACCACCAGTTTTTTATTCTTGGACTTGGCCACGTTTAAGCGAGTCATCCGTCCCGGGACGGACCGTTAGCGTATCATCAAGTGCGGAGGAGCCAACCATCCTTGATTTCTTCAGCCAACGGTCTACCATCAGCGGTCTTATTACTCACGAGACTCGCTCGAACCACGACATGACATTCTCGTGAGGTGAATGGTCGACGGTTCAACAACCACAATAAAGTCCGCTTCCTCTCGAGTGGCTAGTCCACCTCCCTTGATCTGTGCAGTGCAGCTCATAGTTTTTCGGATCTATAGATGACATCGAGTATGGGAGACTGTTGGGTGCTATCCGATGTAGCTCATAGGTGGCTCTTACCCCGCGAGCAGCGACAAGCAATACCTCATAATTATGTTTGTCGTCGGCAGCATCTATCCTTGTCTAGATCTCATTTCAGATGTTCTCAAGCCTAAACCAGGCGTACAAAAATCTAACCTTGATCTAGGTGTCTCGTTTGAAGTCCTATTTTCGCTTGCTCACTTTTCTTAGGCAGTGACACAGGTGCCTTCCTCCATTCATCCCAATCTACTGAATAGGCGACTTATTCGACCATAAGGGGCTGTCACCATAGTAAGAGAGCAGCCTCATTGTCAGGTGCTTGGCGTCGATCTCGTCCCAATTAACTTCGGTGTGAATGCACCGGGCCAGCCGAGTACTCATGTCGGAGACAGCCGTCTCGGAGCCCCACCCGCTGTCATCAGGGTACCCTAAGGTTGGGTCAATAGCTCCAAGTGTCTTCGAGGGCGACTTTGACATTCTGCACGAAGATCGGCCAAGGGATGAACTGTCCTCGATACCCATATGCTGGCTGGATGGTGCCCTTCTTCCACGGTAAAGGTTTTTATGGTTTCGAACTATCCTGGTGTGTCGGCCTCGGACCAGAATTGGACTACCATCTAGCCAGTGCGATCTCTTTTTTTTTTGGGATTACGGAGGAAATCGCTGTGCTCGGGCAGTTGGATAGTAGAGGGAGTCCGCACCGCTGCAATTATTCCTTCGAGAGATCTATTCCTGCGCTCTCAGTACAGCTCGATTACTGGTTTCTGGAGCAACCATAATCCCCAAGAAGTCATTCAATGACCTCTCTCGGTTGTCAATCAGGAACTACAAGATTTCTTTCACTAGGTCAGTGAGGGCTACAAAGTCACATTTCAACTTTATTGACTCCATGATTCTCATCCTCAGCGACGTGATTTCTACTGTCCGAGGGGCAAAAAAGGCATCAAGAGAACAGGGAGAAAATGAAGAACCGGATGTGTCCGCACCTTCAGTTTCCACGGGGTGCCCCGGATGCCGGATCGAGGGTGCAATCCTCCCCCAAAGAGGCGCTTTTCCGGTACTGATATATAAAGGACTCCGGATTGCTAAAATTGTAAGATTGCTTCGATCTCTTCTTGCAGCCAAAAGTCAGCTTTCGCTTCCTCATGTAGCTGACCCTTCACCTCCGTACAATAGTGCTAACACCTCATACAATCAACCCGTGTTTGCAGACTATGCCAGAGCTGGGAATTCACGCCTCGCGAACGAACCACATGAGGCAAACCATCAAACCTAGTACACTCGGATATTCACAATTTCTCGAGTCAAGCCAAGGAGACTCCCTCATAGAACGCGTTCCAGATGGAATGATTGCATACAAATAGTCGGCCGCGAATAATATACATCGGCCGTTAGGGAATAATGTATTAATACCATCTAATCTCGCTCCACAGGAGTGGTCCAAATACCGCGCACGCAGTCCAAAACTGACCAAATAATTAGTGTTGGTTCCGAAAATCGGGTAGCGAGGACGTACCACTTGGACAGCCTTGACAGTTATAGATGGGTACTCCAGCGGGTTTGGTCGACGCATCACGACCACAGGTTTGTCCATTCCCTCCTTCGAATGACCATTGGCGCCGTCATGGGTACGCCCATTTGCATAACCGTTTACGTGCTCATTGCCGTGGTTCATAGGGTAACCGCTAGGGTGCCCATTCAAAATGGTCAGAGTAGTGGGGTTTGCAGAGTCGATAGTGGCGCGTGGATGGGTGTACATGACCCAGATTGAATAGAATGCAACAGCGAAGAAGTGTAGGAACAGTAAAACTGGACTGGGGGCGAGCCTGTGCATAGGTCAATATAGATCTGGCACCTCAACACCCGAAGCGACATACCCAGCGAGCAGGGTGACTGGACCGTTGATCATTTCGCCGCCCAGCTCGAAGTACTTGAAGCATCCTGTCTGGAGTGCTTGGAGCTCTTCACCTTCAGGGAAGTATTGATATAAGATCAACGTTGGTCCCTCAGAAAGCAGGACGAACTCACCATCGCCTTTGAACAAGTCGTAGAGAGCCACGCTCAGGATGTTAACCGTCGCTGCTACGCCCTTCCGGTCCCACCACATGTCCTCGAGTACATCCTCTACAACGCCCCAATCCCCCCCTGCTCCAGCCTTTCCTCCGAACACCCGCTCTTGGATGTCCGGGGTACCAGAGACACCACGGGCGAAGCGAACCACATCCGACAACCCAACAGTCATACCACCACCTGTAAGCGGATGTCTTTGATTCCAGCTGTCCCCCAATATAACGACGCCTTCGCGGGTATACCCACGACCTTGTGGAGGAGCAGGGAAGAACGGGTTAGGCATACTCCTAAGCCACTTCTTTAGACCAATCTTCCCGCTCTCACTTGGCTCCTCGTCCTCAATTAGATCTAGTAAGGATTCTTTCAGTTCTGGCGTTGGGAACGCCGGGAGAACGACCTCGCGAATATATTGCTCGACGTTTTTTGCCTGGGGAGAGTGCTTGGGTATATCAACGAGAAGTCGGGTTTCAGTTGGCGAGATTTGGTAGAGGAGTATAGGGCCACATCCTGGGATCAGGACGACAGTGCCATGGTACGGTATGGGCAGGATAGGTTTTGTCGGGTCCTCGGCGGGATGGCGGAGGATGAGTCCGTGGAATGAACCACAGATGGAGGTCTCCAGCGGGCGGTAAGTTGGTGTAAGTGCCGGCGAGATTGGAATAAAGACGGACTTTCGGAAGTTCGAACTGCCATTGGCAATGACAACCATGCTGGCTAAGTAGCGCCGTTCTGCTTTGCTACCACTAGGTGTAGCGCGGACGCCAATTACGGTGCCAGTGTATTCACAGGAGACAAGGGAAGAAGAAACAGTAGCTTCTAGCAGCTCAACACCAGGTGCACTGGCAGCCATTCGCCGTAGGTTCTGGACGAATCTACCATGGTGAAACGAACGTCCTTCGTGCGGTTCCGGATAGGGAATATGCACGTTCTCGAACTGGGGCATCTGTTTCGAAGTCGCAGGGGCGGACTTGGGCCGCACGATACAGTACCCATACGCCCGTACGGCTTCCATATTCTCAAGTGCACCGGCCATCCCGAGCTCGTTGAGTGCAAGCACACCTCCTGGCTGCAGAAGTTCGCCGACAATACGGTCTGGTTCGCGCAGACGAGAGTCAATGACAAGGGTCCGAAGAGTTCGATGAGGGGGGGACGCCTTATGGATAGCAGAGGCTGGTGATAGTGCGTAGGCGAGGGCAGGACCGACGACTCCTCCACCGACAATTATCACGTCGTAGCGGGTTCCGCTGGGTGGGGAGGAGATGGCGGGCAGAGACATTTGGAAGGGGCGTGGAGGAGGGTGAATTAGAGAAAATCGAAAATCGTGAGTCGGTATTCGCGTCCTGTGGGCTACGTCAAAGAGTCGGCATACTGAACGATGGGATTCGATTGTAATGCTTACAATAGCCAGGGAATTATGTATACGGTCGTTGTGGAATGGAAGTCGTTGAAGTCGTCCAGGCTGTCCGGAGGCAAATTTATTTGAAGCGGATGTTGCGCGGAGCACTTGATCGTGGTGAGATGGCACCAAGCGAGTTGTGATGGACGTGGTAGGAGTCCAAGATATGCAGGCTGTACGCGGGAAGGATATGAAAAGAGTGGCCCAAGTGGTACGATCTAAGTCAATCAGTTCGCAAGTTCGGAGCGCTCTCGCGTGTGCGCATAGGGCTTGAAATTCCCGTACTGGACGAATTAAATGATATGGACTAGCCATTCCCATGCTGCCATGTTAACAGTGTTTCCGGCGGAGTTCGAAAGCATCCGATCGTCGTCTGACAAATAGGCGGCAGGACACACAGTACACAGTACTCCACTACATAGTGACATTATTAATCAATGAAGACGCGACGTTGCACCGTTGTTCGTGCGCCATTGTCACCCTTCTTATGGACAGTCTCCGGGTCCACCTTCTCAGGCGCTCTCGTCGCAAACACGTCGACTGGAGTGCTGCGGAACTTGCGAGCGGACACCCCGCGTTCGAAAAGTATGTCGATCTCCGCAAACATCCGGCCTGCTGGTTCCGGGACACGATAGTACGTGTAGATGATGCACAAGATGCATGTCCCACCCTATATATGACCGTTTGTTTGTCGCGTTGCCGGATATTCAAGTCGCCTCACTCACCAAGAACGAGGGAGCTTGTTCCAGTTCCAAGCAGAGGGATTAAGCATATAGGGGGTAAGCACACTACAGATTATGCCTACGAAATTGCTATGAGAATGGTCGGATGAGTAATTCGACAACGCCAAGGTAGAGCCGCGTCCTCACTAAGCATTCCGTCCTGACGCCACGGTCTTGACCAACAACCTTCGACTTGGGATCTATCCAACAAGCGAGTAACACATCGTCCCGACCGTAAGTTGGTAGAACGTCGCCCACCCCAATAAGCCCTCCTGTCGCATATGCCGCCTCGTCTGCGTGCTTTTCTGGGACAAAATTCAAGCACCCGATGATTATCAGCATTACACAGGGCCCATAAAGCCCGTAGAGATTTAAGGACCTCAGTCCAATTCCTAGGGCCATGAGGAACCATGCCCCGAATACGCCAGCGCAGTTGATCCCATATCGACCACGTGTGAAGGAGAACGGTGAAGACGTTCGAAGACCTGCTTGCTAGAAGAAGTACGCCGAGTACCCGGTGAAGGAGTTGCCTGAAGTTCTGCATTGCCCAGCACATACAAGTGATCTCCATCCGCCGGAGGTCGACACCTTGGAAGTAGTCCAGGTAGGAAGCATCCGCTGTGAGGTGCCGCTCCAGCTCCGTGGTGTGTGCCATTATCCGAATCAAGATCAAGTCAACTATATGAGAGCGCGCGATTTCAAACTACACGAACAGTGACTGTCTTGTCCACGTTTCCCGGTCCGTGCCTTTCAACCGAAGTAGGCTCTTCTTGGCCTGAGACATCTTGCCTTTACGAACCAAAAGCCAGGAAGACTCGGGGGCGAACAGAATCAGAGCGAACAATGGGGCGATCCACCTGTTGGATTTGAGCTAGTGGTTCGACTTTATGACAGTGGGACATCGAGAGTGCTTACATCCACTGCAACGCCCAAGGCAAGTGGATGGCCCAATCCGATTCTCGTCCGAGCTGAGACTTGACAACTCCCACTCCAATAACTTGACCAATTCCCCCAGCAGAAATTGACATCCGTGGTGAGGTATCCGCGAAGTGGGAGTGGACAGACTTCAGAAGCGTAGATGATTGTCACTGAAGGGATTCGCGTGAGGGTGCGGCGTGCTTTGGCCTTGCAGGGAGAATAACACGTACAGGTCTGCCATATACCCCATGGGGTCCCTGCAAGAATATAGTACACGAGGAGTGCTTCAACGGAATTCGCAGTAACCGGGATGGCGTTAGGCCGGCCATGACAATTAGACAGACGAGAATAGTGCAATTCCATTGATAAAGAGACCGATGATTTCACCGACGTTGGCGCCCTGAGAAGGATCAAGGCGAGAAGCCAGTAGGGCGTGTACATTGCTGAGCCCTGCTTACCACGAGGCCGGTACTTGATACGTTCCATCGGCTATCCCCCCCATACCGCGATTGAACTGAGGAAACGCGTCTGCAGGACGCATTGGTAGAAGTACAAAGTGAGAGCACTTACAAAAATTCCCGAGCAAGCAGAGGTCGTACCCCTCCATAGTTATGCAAGTGGAGATGCAAATGCTCCACAAGACAGCCTTCGGATGTAATTTAAGTTCTTACCCAAGGGACATCCCGTGTTCTTCCTCAGTCGCATCCTTGCTTGGCGTCACTGATTAGGTTCGTGTGCGAATCGGCGACCCCGTAGAAGAGGAGCGCTCGTATGGGACGTTCAGCGGCGTGTATTACGGCGTAAACTGAACCAGTTTAGTACAAGAGCACTGATGCTGAAGACATGGGCTCCAACTAGCGCGTGAGAGCGTCATCTCCATCTCGGGGGTGCATCCTTTTGCATATTTCGCTTCTGCTTTGTGCGCAAATCGTTCGCATGGAACTCGCTGGCTTGATCGTAGAGGATCAGGGAGTGCCCCATGCGAGGGGAGAGATACATAGTGTGAAAGGATGCCATAGGCCGAATGACTGCACCTGATACCGTCCAATATTCAACAGACGGTGCGTCCGCTTGAACATTGGTGGCACTTGTGCATTTATGGGGCCAACAGAGCGTAGAGGAGGACTATTGATCGAGCGAGCTGATCAACCATTATGAGCACTTGCGTTGGCGCAACCTATGTTCACCATATCCGTTGATGTTACGGGTGTGCTTCGGTGGAGCGTTGTTGTGTGGAGTCAAGCTACTGACATGTGGCGCGCTCTAGATTTGGAGGGGCAAGTGTCAGGCTCGCTAGGGTTACAACAGGTACATACCCAAAGGAGCTAAGAGCTGAACCTTATGTCAAGACTTACCGTCTAACAGGCGGCCGGGGCGGGCAAGGCCAAGGAGCGGAGGTTTTCGGTAGGGTTATTCGTATTATAATCATATAATGATCTTTGACAATCATATTACTAATGGATCAATGATTTGTGAACCTTCGCGCAGATACAAATATTTGGACTCATTCTTTCTTGGACACCTGCTCAGTAGTGATTTACGCGTCGAGATGTCGGTAAACCGTGCGACGGGTGCGACGACGTCGGGTGATCGTTGGACAGGAGCAACCCATTCGCCTTCGCCTTCGTTTGACGGGCGATTAATGGAAGGAGCAAGCAGCAGTCGAGCGGCGACTCCAATAGCAACAGCGTCTTCAAGCTCAAAACGTGGGACTATCATTCTCGGTTCAGGGCGCGGCAGGAGACCACCAGGTAACGCGGGCGGACTAGCCCTCGGCCGTCGCTCAAAGTTGCCCTTCGAGTCTTCGTTCTCCTCTGCACCTGGCACACCCGGCACACCCCCACAACGCAGCACCAGTTCAGATGGAAGCGCTCCCATGACGGACATGTCACACGCCGACCACTTGGCTGCAGTTGCAGAACTCGCAAACCCCAGTCGACAAGTCGTCTTCGCCCAAAGCGACGAATTGACCGCTACGTTCTCCGAAGACCTTCCAACCGAAGTAAAAGGTCTCATTGAGCGTGGAGGTACGCGTCTTTTTAACTGCTGATCAACCGCTAACCCTCTCCAGATGCCTGGGACGAATCATATTCTGGTGGTTATGATCACGCAACCAACTATGCCTGGACCTCCAATAGCCATTCCTGCTTCCTCTGGAGGCATTCCGTGAGTACACCATACACTACCGTATCACATCCAAGCCTCAATTATTTTTGGTTTTGGTTTTTTCCAGCGACCACTCTCAGGTCCACCAACTACTCACATCTTCCCCGCACCTCCAACGAGTCAAGGCCAGCCCTACCCTCCTCAAGTTATCCTCCTTCCCTCTCCAGCCTACCCTTCTGTACATGCCCACTCCCAAGTGTCCGAGCCTGCTCTCATTCTCGTCTCCCCGACCGGCCAGGTCCGATTTTGGCCCTCTATCTTTCTCGGTCTTGCAGGCGGCGACAAATTCACCGCCGCCACACTCCCCTTCCAACCAGATGAGAACACCTCGGCTTCTGCACGAGTTGGATTCAATGGTGCTATCATAGGCTCCTCGCGTGGTCGTGCGTTCCGTATCTCTGTGACCAGGAAGGTCGACGGGGAGTACACCCTCACCGTCTCCCAAATCGGCGCACAACAACAGTCGAGAGGTATCTTTGGGTATCTCACCAGCTTTGGCGTAGCCCCTACTAATATAGGGAGTGGCGCACCAGTAGCCGGGGTTGCGATCGGCACCAAAGCGCGGGACATTTGGGTCCTCGGCACTGATAAACTTGCTCTGTGGAGGAGTTTAGCTACAGAAGACAGCGAGACACTGATCGCCGAGGGAGACATCGTCACTAGTTTGCAAGAGGAGATTCTCAAACTCAATTACACTCGGGATTCCATCAGCGAACGCGAGTGGGATAGGAAGGCACTCGAACTTGAAATCGAAGTTCATGATATCGTCCTTCTAAGCGAGAATCGCAGTACCGAAAAGACCACGCGGTCATCGGTGGTCACCACAAGGCGGGAAGGGAGTGTCGTAATCTGGGAACAGAGTAGTGCTTTGGCCGGAGATGGCGATGACGAGGAGATGAAACCCGTCTTGCTTGTTTCGTTCTGGGGCCGCGAAGGGGATAGCGACGGATGGAGCGGGAGGCGTGGTGTCCGAAGGGAGCGACTGTACGCCACAGTCGGGTGCTGGTTCGAAGAGGATGGTTGTAGGTATCCTCTCCATTCTTCTAGTGGCTGTTCATTCATCATATGGCCGGTTTCCAGCTCGCCCACTCCAGCTCCTATGCTTTTCCAAGCCCGACATCCTTCCATATGCAGATATGAATCGCAATATCCGAGCCTTCTCTCATGCTCCCAGTGTATCGTGCAATGCTTCTTCAAAGGACAACACGAGAACCTTCGTCCCCCGCCTGATTGTCCTCCAGTCTTCGACGAACGTCATTCTCGGGGTTGTCTTTGACGGCGGTTTGGTGCTTGGATCGAATGGTCCGTGCCATAGAGCTCTGACATTATTGCTCCGTTAATCCATCCTCCAGGTGGACCGTATAGGGATCATTTGTTCCTCCGACACCAAAACCCGTTCCCCCGGTCCCTTGGTATCGGGGCTGAAGTCATCAGTTCCACTGACTACGCATCGGCAATAATCGTCTACTTGACCTCGATGGGTTCAGTTGCAGTGTCACTGGATCTCAATAAGATTGGCGAAGTTGATGAGGAGTGAGTGCAATTCCGCTTAATGTTGTTGGAATCGCTGTATTTATCGCTTCGTTTGGTCAGGAGTGGAGCCGCGAGCCAGATTCTGTCAATTATGGCACAGGCCATTAAGTACGGCCAGATTCCGAGTGTCAGTTCCCTTCTTTGACTTCTTGTCCTCCAGTCTAAATCCTTTGTGACTATATTCAGAACCCATTCATCTTCCGCTTCCCTCGCAATATCGATGGCGCGCACCTTATGATGGCGGCCCAAACTCTCAGCCGCGAAGTCCTTAATTCGCGTATGTCAAGTTTCTCAGCCCAACTCACGCCTCTAACCGCCACCATAATAGAATCCTCCATGATTCCCAAACCCCTCTCACTAACGCAAAATCTCGTTGAGCGTGTCTCCCGCCTTCAATGGCTCATGCGCTTCATGAATGATAACGCCGCCCTCTCCCGCATGTCGGAAGGGTGCCGCTGGACGCTTTGTTCCGACGCTGAAAAGGCCGAATCTACAAAAGCTCTTTGGGCCCGCCTTCAAGAAGACCACAAGGGTGAAGTGCCCCTCCTCCGCCAGGCCATTGAGATGTATGAGAAAACTCGACCAGGGAGCCTACAGGAGACGAGACCCGAGGAAGGCGCGGACGCCAATATGGATGATGACAAGTCGCTTCAACAAGGTCCACTCGATACGATTCGAGCATGGGTTAAGTGGTGCGCGAGCGACTGTGCAGCGCTTGTCGAGTGTATCGCAAGTACTGTAAGGGGTGGAGGTGCGCGGTCTGCCTTGACTACAAAGGGACGGACGCCGAAACCAGAGATCAATGCTGACGTTGCCGCCGATGGTGCGGCCATCGTTCTGGTGGGTTCCATGCATTCACGAACTTGATATGAACTATAATGCCGATGTGTCCTGTTAGCGGCTTGTTACTCATTCGGTCACCTTCCGAAGGCAACATGGACCGTCAGTATATGCATTAAATCTCGAACGTCCCGCTGGATCTATGTCACCGTGGACGGCCGATAATGCTGTCTTGGACTCACTTGTGTTCCTGTTCGAAGAGTGTGCGAGGTATGCTTTCCCCTCTCCGGATTTCGTTTCGCTGACCCGTCTTCAAACAGGTCCTCTGACAAGATCGGAGAAGTTCAAGAACTCATGCGTGGTCTTTCCACGATCGTCTGTGAGGGATACAAAGATCGACTCGCCTGGGTTAGGAACACTAGCGCTGGGGGCAGATGGACCTCGCTCAACGATCGATTCGTCGCTGTCCGTCGAGCCATCTGGAAGACTCTTGGTACAACCTCTTTCCCTTATCTCGCCTTGCTTATCCACTGACTTATGTCCCCTGTCATAGTTCGCAACGAATCAGCTATCCACGCGTTTAAGCTCGCCGAAGACTTTGCTGACTTCCGAGCACTGGTCGAGCTGTGCTACGAGGGCACCATGGCCTGGTACGGCCCCTCCTCCTCTATGTCAGTACAGGAGCGCAACCGAGAAGAGGAGCGGTTGGCGCGAGCGCAGAAGTTTGCGGCTGATAAGGTCGAGTTTTACATCGACCAGTACAAGGAGCAGTTCGCATTTGAGGTATTTGGGTGGTGGATCGAGCATGGTGAGTCGTATTAATTGCAAGAGTACATGGGCAGCCCACGCCTACGCACTTCTGATAGGTATGGCGTACAACTTGTTCACGCCGCGACACACCTCTGCTGGGTATCTAGAGAAGTTCTTCGAGGGCCACGACCACGCTCGTTTGAGCTGGTTACATGAGATTGGCAGAGGAAGGTGGGGTCATGCTGCGGATACGTTGATGGGTATGGTGGAGGGGCCATGTGCTGCCGTGGATGAGGATATGGAGGGGCAGGTTGCGAGTGAGCAGCGCTTGTCCTGTGTCCAGGTTGGTTGGCTCTAAGAGATGTACTCACGGGACAATTGACCCTCTCATCCACAGTTCATGCTCAGCGTGGGCAAGCTCTGCGAATTTGCGCAAACGGTTGATTCAGACTCCCATCTCCTTCCTCGCGATGCATTCATAGGTGCGTTTCATTCTGCAAACATCTCAATTGCTTGACGGTACTTTGCAGCCTATGACGACAAACTCGAGCTGCTTGCGGTGATGCAACGTCTGCGGGAAGAACTGGAATCTAGTCTCCCACAGGACGAAGTAGGTACGCGCGACTCCGAGTTGGACGAAAAAGTGCATTTGGTCGTAGATCGGCTAGCGACGAACCTCGATTCTGCCGTCCAAAACGAGCAGAAGCGCAAGGGGTCGCTCCAGTTGTTCAGACGGCTTGTGCATGTGCTGCTCGACGGGCGGACGATCGGACTCGAGGATGTGATTGATGTGTTGACGCTCAAAGACTGGCCCCCCGCTGGAGAAGATCCTGGAATTAGGCAAAGCTTTGTTGAGGGGCTGATTCTAATGGCCCGCAGTGGCCTGAAGGTGTTACCATCGGGACGAAAGTTGAATGCGCTGCGGGCGATTTGGAGGAGGGTATATATCTGCGACAAGTGCGCCGGTGTTCTCACCCATGATCTCATGTTACTGATATTGCCTCCTCCAGCTGGAACGACCTCATAGATACGACGCGATATACCGACGTCCAGATCAGGGAACGACTGCAAAATACCGCGTTTTTCGTCACGCTTCGACAGCTGTATACTGGTTCACTCAAAGAGGAGCTCACAGCGAAGGCAGTAACGGTAGAGGAACTGATTCTTGGTCCACGGGAAGCGATGGTGTTACCCTCGGATGAGGAACTGTACGCGCGATTCCAGGGGGGCATAAACGCGAACGAACGACAGATGCTCCTGAGCGACCTGCGGACGGAACGGGATATCCTCGAGTCCTTCCTGGAAGCGCTGGTGCTTCGCGGGGTGTGGGACGAGGTTATCGGGCTGGAGCGACAGACACGCGAGGGCGGGCCGGACGAGAGCTTCTACGAGCATTCTCTCAGTGCATTTGGAGAAGTGAGCGAGGAGATGGAGGTTGCCGAGTCTTTGGGGTCGGATGTGCAAATGAGTTGAGGCGGTCGAGCAGCGCTAGAGGGTTTTAGATCGACTCGTAATATATTGAATGATTACTGCTGATGCTGGTCACCGTCAAATCGATTTGTTTGCGATAATTGTTTGGTGCATTTACAAAGCAGATACTTGGACCCGACCGCGTCAAAGGGGTCTCACATTTTGCTGATCCAGAGAGAGATCATAGGAAACGATGAGTTACCCTTGGAATCAACGAGGACAGGAGACGTACCACATTGGGCGAGACCGACACGATGATCAACCCCAACGACGCCCACCAGCACGCGAGCAGCGTAATAGTTCGTATGCTCAAGCGTCTGGATCTGGCACATCATATAATTCCAGAAACTCCGCATTAGATTATTTCCCTCCGAACGGTGGTCCCAGCCGGACTCGGGTGGGGCGGTCGTTGGCGACGTCGCCGCGATTTGATGGACAGGACGACGACCAAACGAGTGTGACCCTAACCGAGGAGTGGGTAACGAACGAACGGCGAATGCAACATTACCGCATGAACGAATACCTCGACGTCGATGGTGATGTAGACAGCGAGGCTAGCACTGGATCTAGAACTCTATATCCTACGTCAAGTACGTGTACTTGTTATATGCTCCTATTGGTATCAGCAGTTGATCTCACAAACCCTTTCTGCCAGGACCACAAGCACACCATTCGACCTCGTCGATTCCTCTCGATAGACGCTCAACTTCACGCCTCGACTACCAAAGACAGTCAGCTGCAACTGCAATCCCAATCAGGAGACATCGAGGCCCACCCGCCTCCTCTGGCTCATCTACGAGCTCGTCACCTGGAACAGTCTCGCCTACTCCCCCCGTCCGCATTACAGCAGAGCAAATATACTACGCACGTCTCCCAACAGAATTATACTCTCTCATTGCTTCGTTTGCCCTCTCAGAACGCCCCATCGCAAAGATCCACACCTTTCGTAAATCTCCCTGGCGTGAAATCGAAGGGGCATCTCTCGCATCTCGTGCATTACGCGAAGCCGTGCTACGCGCCTGGTTCCGCGTGCTGCGCATTCGCCAGGTCGGCGATTTCAATTACATCGACAGCAAGCTTCCCTTCCTCTTTCCCTGGGTCCGTGAAATACACTGGCACTACCGATTCCCCATCACATGTAACGAGACACATGTCCTCCCAAAGTTTATCCACGCCGTCCTCGTCTCGTTCAAGACGTCAGACAACCGGCTGGGAAACGAGCATTACATGACCATGGTCCACAAGGCCCTACCCTACCTAGGTAGCCTGCGTTCCCTGACCCGCCTCAGCGTGACCTGTCGGAGCCTTCTCGATGTCGCCTTCCTCTCCGCCCTCAGTGTCTGGTGGCCCAGCCTTGAGTGCCTACGCCTCGCTCGCCCGCTCAAGGACGACGCAGACACGAAAGCGTTTGCGTTGTACAAGTACGAGTTTGCGCACTGGGAAGAAGTTGTCGAACGGCTTGTGTCCTGCCTTGCGCCGCCTCCGGATGGCGCTAGGGGGCTCCGAAAGCTCAGCTACCTCGCACTCGACCTCAGCTTTTGCGACTTCCGCCAGATGCGGCTGTGCCATGCTATGCAGGGACCGGGTGCGCAGATCCCTGATTGGGTTGTGCTGCCCAACAGTCTGCGGATGTACGGACCGCGCGGAAGACAGGAATTGGAGGACTTGAATTCCCCTGGATTGGAGGAAGAGGAAGACGGAGACGAGAGCTTGGAGGGTGAGATGCTAGAGGAAGATGTGGAGATGGCTGATGAGGAAGACGTGATGGTCGGGCTGCCGTGGTCGCCGCACGGGCATGGTAACCCTCCACACATTGTCCAGCAACATTTCGTGCTTCCACATCAACCCCAGCAACCCGTGCCATACCACCATTCCCATCTCCCACATCTCCACCCAAACGCGAACACCCAGTCGCCATCGCAAACTGCACCCCTGCAATGGCAGCACCTCATACCTCCCCCACCAGCACCTCCCCCGCTCCCACCTGCTGCCTCGCTCTACCCAAATACGCACACGGCAACCCCGGACCACCTTGCATGCCTTTTCTGTCGACGCTCATTCCGAGCACAAAGCTATTGGTTCGAGCAGCAAATTGCGCTGGCCCTTGCGCGAGCGTTTCCCTCCCTTGGCGCGGTGCGCTTCCGCGCGTGTTTTAGTGAAGAGGCGAGGGGCGAGGCGAGAGAAAACAAGTGGTTGGTTAAGCGGGCTGGTGGGGTTGCTACTGGTGGCACAAACGGAGCCGGTGTGGCAGGTGCGGCTGGACCACCTTTCACCCATGGCGGTGGGGAGGTTGTATCAGATGAGCTTGTCGAGGTTGTGGCGCCGAGGTGGGATTAGAAGGAGTGAAGGGAGCTTATATTCTATGGTCATGTTGATCATGCATACGGTTTGAACACAGGACTATGACTTCATTAACATTTATTGTTCTCTTGACTGTAATCGTACACAAGGGTTATTCTTGTGCCTATTCACCACTCTTATGGAGGTGCATGGGTAATCCTAAACGTCACTAAATCCTTGTTGTACTGCGGGTCAGTACAGATCACGTGGTGCTCCTGAACAAACAAGGCAGATGGTGAGCGATGATTGAGTCGGCGGTCATGAATAGACATAGTAGAGAGTTGTAAAAATGGAGATATTCGCTTCCTGAATGAAGCCAAATCCAAGTGTAAGTACTAAATGGTGATTCATAATGATTGCAGCTTGAAGTCTTCAACGACGAGTTTGCTCCCTCACCACCCCGCGGTTATCCTCCCTCCCGTTCCCCTGAGCCCGAACAATGGCCACCAATGCACCTTCATTTAACTACACTACTTCGATCTCTTCTTGTCATAACCAGCCAAGTACTAGCCATGTGTCAGCACACTATGGAAGCACTCCCAGTGCCACTGTCAAGATGAAAGTGAAAGGTTATTGACAGAGGAAGTACTACCACAGAAGAAGTGAGTAGCTACACCCCCTTCAAAGCCGAAGCAAAGCAGCAGCCAAGGGGATACAGGACCATGCCACTACAAGAATGCGCTAACTGATAGCATCAGGAGCCGCACTAAGTCTGGGGAGGCATAGATAGTTAAATACTGGTTGCTGTGCCTGGTATTACTCGGAATTAGATATTTAATAGATTGTGTGACAAATTGCTGAACACCCCGCTTGTTCTGCATGTGACATGCTACATGTATTACAGTATATTACGAAATTTAAATATACATATCATAACACGAACAATAGAATACTCAACCAACAATTTCCCCAGATTTATATGCACATGAGCTTATGTACATTATAGTCTCTTATCAAACGTTATAACCCATCTTGTAACCTGTTTACGAGGGTTACAATTGGTTTCCAACATATCACAGGGGCGAACGAACAAATTGTGTACGTTGAATGGACCGGGATTCAGACAGGGATAGAATCCATTCAACGGGGGGAAGGTCGAGGTACCAAGGCGCAGCGTCAAAACGAGAATGACGGGACTCGAACCCGCAACCTTCCGCTCCGGAAACGGATGCCCTGCCATTGGGCCACACTCTCCTCAAATATAGAGGTTACGAGTTAGGTATATATATATCCATCGATACTGCATCAAGTGATCAACTTGAATAGGGACCCTTCTGTTCAATTATATTTCATCTAAGAGGCCCTGGCTTTACACTTGTAATTTGTCAGGAATCTGGGGTAAGAAACCAAATCCAAGGCAACATCTAATCCCCCTCTGCCGAGTTTAACTATATCCACATTTCTACTGTCCTTCCATGGGGCGAGTACCTTCTGCAACATGACCATATCATTGGAAAGGTCAGCCCTTGCCTACCTCCATGAGGTTGGCAGCTATCAAGTGATGCAATGGAATGTAAAGCAGTTCTTAGGTATAAGTACCTACCAGTTTTACACCAAGATCAAACCTTGATTGGGGAGAAGAGAAAAGAAAGTTTGTAGCGACACAGCTGCCTGTACCATGAGTGTGAATCAGCCCTATAATCTCTACAGGTTATAGCTTAATGCGTAGCCTGTCTGCATATTAACAAGCAGGTTCTTTCTCCTTCACCATACTACCAACTCCTTATCCCACCCACAGCCACAAATTCAGTGATTTTTTCCCTTCTGATTTGTTGAACCAGTTTGCAATAGTGTGCAACTGTCCCACCTGGTGACTGAGGAAAGTCAGATCAAGCCAAAACATAAGCATAGTGGTGCTAATGAGGGTAGCAAGAGTATATAAGTGATGTTCCAAACAATAGATAGGATATAGAAAAGAGTGTTGAAGACAGATATCATTGCTGCTTGGTTGCATGATGAAATCGGCTTCACTTCTAATGATGTTCAGATCTGCTTCAAGCCATTCTCTTTATTCATTCCACCAAATGCTCCCTATCTCTTGTTCCTCACACAGAACCAGACCAGCCATAGCAGGAGCTGAAGTCTACCCCTTGAAGGCTGTGCCCTCATTCCCAGCAGCACCAAACACCACTCTGTATTGTACTACCTACCTAGCATCCACTTCACCTACATTGACAGCCACACCTAGGCTCTTGCAGGCCTGAAGGGGTCATCCAAGTAAAGGAAAACAAGAACAAAGTTTTCAGTACTTCGCCTTGCTTTGTACTTGCTTATTAGCAGTGGTCATGACATTGCTACTATAAACAAGGATTTTATCACCACTCTCGTCATCACCAATGGCTTGGTACCAGACAAGTTGGGCAATGGATGAGCCAGGAATGGCCAAGTCCAGGATTATTATTTACATCACACCACATGTTGCCCCTGTCGGTTGACACTTTTCTTTGGAGCAAGTCTTTGTTATTACGAAATGGTACCCCATAATGAATAGGTGGTTTGACAGACAGAAATGTACATCAGAATTTTCACCCTTGGACTGAACTACAATATGGTGGTTGACATAACCAACCTGCTGTAGGACTAGCAAATTTTTCCCTGCTCTCCTGGTAGTCTCCCAACATCAACCAAACCCTGTCCAACGAGCTGTGCATCCTCATTGCCTCCCGTAGCGAGTGTCCACAAGTCCCAGGTTAATGATCCACCCTCTAGGTCCTGTGTAACAGTTGAGTTCAGTGTGCTAACATTCCTAGAATAAGTGTTGAGCTGGATATCTGAGTAGCTGAAGGTATTTTCAGTTGAGCCATTGGCATGTCGCACATAGTCAGGGCTTGGAATGTGGATGTAGGTACCATCTGTCAAGCGAGTAAGTTTGTGCACAAGAAGTACGGCTAGCCTGGCGACTTACTGGCGTGTTGCCATGACTTGATCTCTGTGAAGAACTGGAAGGGGTTGGGGAGATGTGCCCGATTATAAGCATGGTCAAAGGTTGTAGTCCCTGAGAGGTGTGAGCCTAACTGCAGGGCACATACACTATATGGACTCACAACCCGATCCAGTTTCATCTGCTACTAAAGCAAAGTCTATAGTGAGAGGAAAGTCAATCTGATCTGTGACAACAGGAACCAAATTATGTGTAGAAATGCTGAAGCCTTTGGCCGATTGTGTGAGGACCTATGAGAGAAGCCATTAATAATATGCATAAGAGCCATTTAGGTACAAACCCAATGAGCAGCGTTGCCCAGGTATGATTGTAAGTTTGAGAACTGGAGGTCTTGCGTCCACGCAACATGATTCGCCTCCCCATCACCACTGACAACGTCCGCTTCAATTCTGAGGTTATGAGTGGCCATAACGGTGAAGTTCCAATCACCATTGGTGGGTCCACATGTTGCAGAATGAGTGGTGGATGCCCACATGGGGGCCTGGTAGGAAGTAATCTTGCCAGTTGTAGGTTTCGAAGACTTGCTTATAGCAACTTGGATATTGCCCGAAAGGTACCAGGTAGGTCCAACAACTGCACCAAATTGGTTGGCCAAGCCTCGAGTGAGTAGTGAAACATGACCCACGGTGATCAGGCTCATCAGAAGCTACGTCCAGAGTAATGGTGTGGTTGTTTCCATCGGTGAGGAGTGGTACGAAGGGTGTCAGGTCAATGTTGTATGTTGGCAAGTCATAAGCATTAATTGCAACCACAGGTCTCCAGATGGTGGGGATCCAAGCACCTATGCTATATATCAAGGGTACGGTACTTCTTGGGAAAGATGGGCACACACCAGTGAAGAGAGTTGCAAAAGGGAACGCCACTCCGGCCAGTTGACCATCCACCAACACTCGTACCTCACGGAAAGCACCATGTCCGTACCTGTAACACACGTGAGTTAAGGAAAGGACAGTGATATAACAGCAAGAGGATATACGTTGTTCCACTGGGTAAATCTGAGAGGTACTTGTTCGGCAAGTTGTTGTACCAGAACTCTTCTTGATAATTCCCACTGGCTTGAACCTCGAGGAAAGCCGAAACCATATTCCTTGGAAACTTGACAGTGGCATTTCCTCCAGGTGGCACACTGAACATATTTGAATCATCATTCCGTAGAGTGCTGAGAGGGAAGATGAAATCTGCCGAGGGTGCCTTTGGGTGCAGGACTCCGTCTGATGCATAGAAGATAGCACTCAAGCGGACTTCTCGAGCAATTAGTTCAAAGAGACATGAGTTTTGGCAGCAACTTGCCATTGTACTCTCCAGTAAGGCCAAGCCTGTGGTCAATGATATTGTTTAGGTCCAAAATCAAGCTTCCAGGCTTGGCGAAGAGCGGGAGATACTTCGTCACGTCTTTAAGGACTGTCCAGATAATGCCACCGCGGGTAGGTTCAGAGGTTGAGGTGCGCCAGACTTTAGATCGGTGAGCAACAACATGGTTATTGTACAAAGAAATGCACACACTCTCGACATTGTGAAGAGTTATCCCTGTAGATTGATAAGCATTTAATGTGGGAGTATGAGCAAACGAGGAGTGTTGAGACATTGACATCAAGGGATAGCGCAAGGCCCATCTATCCATTTTAACCCTTTTTAAAAAAGTAGACCAAGCTGATTGAGCGTCATCGCAGCAAGGTCATTCCCCAACCGAAGACAGGCCAAGGATAGCGTGGAATGCCTCAAGCATGCAGGAATAAATCCTAGCTACACCGAGTCGGTTCCAGTTCATTATAAACAGGTGTTCTTGGAGCACCTACCAGACAATCTATCGTATTGAGTCTGCAAAGGTTTAGGCAATGAACCCAACCAATTGAAGAGAATAACGCACTCCGTTTGTAGTAGCAGTCCAGTTGAGAGCGATCCCAGTCCAGCTCCCGACAGCCCCACAAGCGGTGGGCGGTCTGAGAATGAGAATGAAGCGGAACGGGGTAAGCCCACGAACCTCGACATGCGCCCCCCCCAAGAATGCTCACACATAGTCTACAATCTCAGGGTGATAATAACTGTTGGCAAAGTTGCGATGGAGAATTTCGACGGTGCATTGTCTTGCGGTCTTGGGCAGGGTGAGCGGTTGGCCGACATGGAACTGGCGAAACTGCACGGGAACAGCTACCACGAGTGTGAGAGCGGCCAAAGTTGCAAACGAAGTGAGGAGCTGCCCCCAAAGCTGGTTTAATTGGGCCTGGATTCACCATTTTCGACAACAGTAGGTGGGGTAGTGATGGCTTGGAAGAAAATCTGTGACGATGGCAAAGCTGCTGTCATATGAAGCAGAGTGCCTGCGATGGCGAAAAGCGTCGAGCGAGGTGGGACAGGCATGGGCGTCGTTGACACGGAGATCTAACAAGTGAACCAACGCCGACAAATCTCACATTCACCTCGTTTCATCCCATAATCTTCACTATTTTGCTACTACAAGATTACGCACAGAACATGCCAAAAAAAATACCACGACGGGCGAGAGTAGCCTATAGTGACCCTATTCGCCTTAGAATATGCAAGGATTGTAAGTCAATAATGTTATCTGATGGGACTACCAATTCAGGCGTCTAATGCTGAACAGAAGCGCTTAGATAACTCGGTATCGTGGTCAGTAGCGAGTCGGTCGATGAGTAGAATGCATCCGCAGGTCCGTCTTCCTCCGTGGAGACAGCCATGGGTGTCTGCAGTAACGAGAGACGATGATTTTTGCGACTATTGACTCTACTGATCACCTGCTTAAGTTCCTCGACGATCTCGCCGCCAGGTCGTAAGACAGGTGTTACAGGAGACTGTTGCGCACGCTCCCGCTTGGATTTCGCCAGTGCGATACGTTCTTCACGGCTCAATATGGGTCGCTCTCTGGGGCCGCGGGTAGAGGGTGCCGACTCCGCCTCAAATAGTTGCTCGTCACCAGGCGGTGGAAGGTGCGACGCGCTTGTCCCAGCTAATAGGTGCCTTGTTACATCATCCGTCATTGCGGGACCTCTCGAGACGTACTCGAGGGCATCTGGGCTGTCCAGCGCGGGATCACCTCGACCAGAGTCGGAATCCGCCGCACTCGATTGATCTTGTGCCAGCGCAGGCACTGCAGGTTCGTCCGAGTCAGACCCAGCGTCGCTTGCCTTCGGTATCAGGCCTAGCAATGGATCCCGTGCTCGCTCACAGTTGCGGAGTGCGAGTCCGAGATCGCGTCGCAGTGTTTCATACGCTTGCAAAGCAGCACTAGCAGCACTGTTCAGTTTCTCGTCCGCGCTCAGCGGCATTTCCGCGAGTTTGCGAACGCTGCTTGTGCATGCACGCAGTGCATCGCTGGCCTGGTCGAGGGCCGATTCGGTTGCTTCCGCTTGAGAAATGAACTTGGCGAGGTTAGAAGGCAGCGGTGCAAACGATATCGAGGCTTGCAGTCGATGCTGGGTACGCCTCCGGTGGGAGGGAGAAATTGTTGGATTGTTTGGTGTTGGTGGGGCGGTGGGTAGCTCTTCACACTGGCGAGTCAAATGAGACGATTCAAGGGCCGCAACAAGGTGGGCCGTCTCATCCTCGAGTGTAGAAATTAGTAGAGTAATGACCGAGTGCACGTCCTCCCAGTACCCATCGTCCTCCTCATCCTCAAAGCGTAGTGCGAGCAAGTTGCAGCAAGCAAACCGCTTGCTAGAGAGTGCTGCCTGTAGTGAATGCTGCAGCGCGGTCATGGAGAGTGGATGCCGGGCCTTTTGCAGTGTAGTGAACCGTGAGGCGGTGGGTGACGTGCGAAGCGACGAGCTTTTGCTGTTGGAAACTTCGAGCGATTGTCGTTGGGGGGTGCGGTACGCACGCTGGAGCTGCAAGGCCATGACCCCAAATGGGGGGTCTCCGTCTACATCTTCGCTGAAGAACGGAGATCCACCTGCCTCGGTCGCCAGTGGCGCTCTACCGGAGGAGGAAAGGTGAGGTGAAGGAATAGCGTTTTCACCCAAAAATCCTTCGCGGGCTTGTTGCGAACCTAGGCGGATGCCAAAGCCCATGCGAGACCGTGGAGAGAGGACGCCATTCCAAGTGGACCGCTTATCGAGGATGGACGTTGAATGAGTATTCTGCAGGCCAGAAGGTGACCTGCTATGTACCGGGGTATTGAATGGGTTGTGTGCGGAGAGGGCTGGGGACGAAGGCGCATACATCTCGGAGAGCTGGGTCAATTCAGCGGGGGCAATAAGAGGCGAGAAGAGTTGTCGGATATTATCACATTGTCTGGCTGTTGTTTGTAGGCACGAGTGCAGAGAAACACGTAGAGGGGATGAAGGCGAGATCGGACTATGCCTATGAAGAAAGGTATTAGTCGAAAACAGTTAGGGAGAATAACCGCATGAAGCGCACCCTTCACTGTCTACTGTTGACACTGCCTCACTGACTGCGGCATTCCAGGCGGCACCGGCGCCGACAAGGGTATTTAAGGTGTCTAAAGGGAAGATGGTCTGGGCGGTTTTGTTTTGTTGGGTGTGAAGGAGTGTGAGAGCATACTGCATTGGTGCTGCGATGATTACGAGTGCTGTGATGTAGTGGCCGGCAGAGACAGAGAGGAGGATTAGAAAGAGCGAGACAAGAAAGAGTGCAGGGGGTAGATGGGGGCGTGCCATATGTCCAGAACGTGACTGTGAGTTGTGTCGTATGTCCATGTGGGATGTGGAGGGGTCATGAGGTGTCCAGTTTGATGTGGACGACCGGGTTCGCGAGTGGGAGTGGGCAGGGACAGACTGTTGGGGTAGCGAGGATGCAAGGAGTGTTGAGGAGATAACAACGTATTTAAAACGTTCTGCAAACTCGTGCTGGGATTGTTGGGATGACAGTTGTACCTCGGGGCGAAAATTCTCGTTGACAATCTAGGTCCGACAGCACCCGGTTGGTCGTCAACGACGAGATGGGAGGCAACGGTGAATGACGGAAGACTCACTCTGACGATGCTGGCAATGATATCGCGCATCCAGGCAGTTTTGAAATAGTGATGGTCGTCAAATTCATGTTCAAGCGCGAATTCTGCGAGGGAGCCTGGCACGATGTCGAGGTCGCCGGAGACTACGTAGAGTAAACACAAACGGACGACAAGGGAGAGATATCAAGCACAAACTTTGCAGGTATTGCTCGAGAGGGCCGAGCTCATCATAAATGGGCTGGGCCATCGCCAGCTCTCCCCCGCTTGGATCGCCTGTTGTGCAGTGTAGCACTGTACAGTTTGCGTGTGTCCTGGTGCGTAATGTAGCGGGGAGAATGGTGAGAAATGTCGACAAGGGCGACGAGGTGGGGGACGAGGGTAGGGGACGAAGTCAAGAAGAGATGGGACCCGGACCCGCTTCCGCCGGACCGAAGGATTCTTGCTACTTGCTAGATGCTAAGTTAGATGGCCTTGTCTAAATTGGGCAACCCGCGCGCAAGGAAGGGGCAGAATGGCAGAATCAATGCAACGGTAGCCATCATGATGTATTACCAGGGAATTACGATACACCGAAACTACTACTGCTACTACTGCTACAACGTCTGCTACAACGTCTGCTACAACGTCTGCTACAACGTCTGCTACAACGTCTCTTACCAACCCCAGCGTCCTGGTGGTAGTACGTTGGCCTCATTTTGTGGACATGGTGTACATTTTTGTATCGACTATCTGCTTGCTGCATATACTGCAAATTCCCTTCTTGTATGCGCAGCCTGCAAGTCCAAGGTAAGATTCGTTCACGAGCGAGTAGCGAGGGTGCGAGCAGGCGACTGACCATGACAGTATTTAGCACCATTCTGTGTGACGTTCGATTTGCAGTCTTTGCACTTATTCGGGAGTGCATATGGCGAGTACCGCTTGCCCGCTCCGCTGCCACTGCCACTGCTGCCACTGCCACCAGTTGCGAGACGCGTGCGAGGAGTCTTGGACAAGAGCTTGTTCTCGCCAATCTGGCGCTTACCCTCCGCTGTGTTCGTCAGTTCGAACGGTGAGGGCGCTGCAAGCTTGGAGAGTTTCTATTGGGGAGGGCGGTAGGTGAGCAGCGCGTACTGAGGGTACTGAGGGGACGACGGATTACCAACTTTTTCGCACTTTTTGCAAACCATGTTGCAATTGCTCGCTGTCGCTGTCGCTGTGTCAACTGGACGGAAGACGGAAGCTGGAAGCCGGAAGCAAACGGGATCAGGTTTCGGGCTGATATTTGGACTTGTTTGGCACCACGTTGGTGCCACCGCCTCTCGCCTCTCGCCGCGTCTGCTCGCTCCTCGAGCTGCTCGCCCGCACAGTCGTTACTTGCTCCCAACCACACCTTGAACCTTTGCAACCTCGTCGTCAATCTCGTCGTACAACGTACAATCTCCGCCTCCAGTAATATATAATATACACATCATGTTCGCGCTTACAGCCCTCGTCGCTCTCCTCCAGGTTAGTTTCGTTTCCTCTTCCCTCTCCTCTTCTCCGTGCTCACCTACCTCTTCTCCTTGTTCCAGCTCGCATTAGTTCGAGCCGAGCCCACCCCCCTTGAACCCTCGGGCGCGTCTGTCTTCAACGAAGGCAGCCAATGCAACATCCTATGGACTGCTGACCCCACCGGCGTCTGGAAAGTCATGAACATTCAGCTCATGACCGGTTCTAATCAACAAATGGTGCACCTCCGCAGTCAGTAAATTTCTCCCTTTTTTCCAGGCACAAGCGCCCCTCGGCGTCCCTCGGCGTTGCTCGGCGTTTGACGATAATTGACTCATATTTCTTGCAGCGGTCGGCACCGTCGATGGCACCAGCACGACGAACAACACCTACTCGTACCCCTGTCTCGCCGTCGAACCCAACAGTCAAATCTACTTCTACCAATTCACCTCCCCCTCTTCTCCCGACGTTCTCTGGACCACCCGCTTCACCATCGCAGACTCGACTGGAAAAACCGTCCCTCCCGAGCTGCAGGAGACCAACGCCACAGGCGAGATTATCCGCTACGGTATTGGCAAGCTCGAGGACCCGTCCCTCGTCAATTCGCCCCCGGTGTACGGCACCAGCGCGCCTTCTCCGTCCCTCAATGCCACAATCACTACTAGTACCATCAGTACCGCGGCTCCCAGTCGTGTAGCTACTCCTACAACTACTCTCCCCAGGGTCGTCAGCACGAATAGTGGCAGCGCCAACAACAACGACAACGACAACAGCAACACACAGTCGGCCGCTGTCTCCGCTGCTAGGCCCTCACAGTCTCAAAGCGGCAGCGCAGTTTCGTACAAGCACACTGCAGGCGTCGGTATCCTTGCTACTGCCATCCTTTGCGGCTCTATGCTCCTCTAAAACCGCTTCGTCTCGGGCGTCGGTTCAGTTCAGTCTATTGCCAACCACCCACATAGCGCGCGAATTGTATCGGATAAGTGTACGACATAACTCACGCACCGATCTTCTTTCGTCTCGCCTCGCGGTGGCCGTGATGGACTCACCACCGCCGTCGTTCGCTTAGTCTCTTCATGTCACTTATTTTCTTTGTTTTTGGGCGAGCAACCCTGTTGCTAGTTGTTGGAGGAATAGCACGAGTTGAGTATCCTTTACCACCCTACGCAAGGGCCGTAGGCCGGTCTGTGCCTGCCCAAGTTTTCATTTTGCGGGGATTACGGTAAAGAGACAGGCGGTGCCATTCTACACCGTTCTCTCAGCCCTGCCCGTCCTCCACAGCAAAAACCGCCCATCAAAGCGCAGATTTGAGTGTCAGGCCATTTGGGCGCTAGGGTGCTACAAAAATAAATAAAAATAACACGTAGGGAATGGGAGTGCTCTGGCCCTGTCACTGGCCCGCCTCCCTCCGAAGTGATCGTCCTCACGCGTGACGCGACTGAAGTACCAAGCACCAGCGCTGGAGTGGCTGTCATTCTCCAGCAGGACATCCGCCAACGCCCCACCCAAGACACAGACGTCGCCATGCGAGACAGGATGCTTGTCCGCATCCTCCATTGCAAGTAAGAGGGCTTTGTGAGGTACATGGACGAAACCTAACTTGCCGAGATCACGGATGTCAAACAAGAGGAATTGGGAGATTCATCGTTGTTTTGAGGCGGGGGAGGATTGACCTCTATGGGGACTACGTAAGTGTCCGCTCTAAGACACTTTATATCAAGAGCCAGTTCCATAGACCATCGGAGCGAAGGAGTGGTTCTTGAAGCACAAACACCTTACGTTTGTCACCCCTCTCCGCCCTGGGTCTACGAAAATATCGATATTCTCGCAAACGGACATGTCGATTTGCTTGCATTACCCGCCAACCCGCGTGGAATCTGCGAGGTCGGAAGTGGTTCTACAGCCGAGAGACGGGGACGAATCTATTCCTGCTCCGGACCAAGAGCAGGTCGAGAGCGGTCGACTGGATGTGGAAGCTGTGGTATGTCGTTGGTAGTTGGCCTGAGAGGGGGCTAATTGCCCCGCACTCGTTTTTAGGCGGCAGCTTGGAGGCGAAGTCCCTGATTCTATCACAATCTGTTGCCCGGCCTTAGAGGCCAGGGTGGAATTCCCCATTCTGGTGGTAGACTTTGAACTGGAATCTATGGTATGTCCTTACCATGCTGCTGCTCCTACCAAAGTTCTTGTGGATATAGTAGAGTACTCAGAGGACTCTGAACATGCAGACGCAGACTCTAGTTATGATGGCTAGACACTGTTTTATGTTTCTTTACATGTTCAAACTATTTTGTGATTTTTCTGTAATTTTATTTCATGTTTTTCTGTGGGTGGCCAAGTGAGTGACCAAACTTGGCCAAGCTGTCAAACTTTCAACACAGATGTCAGCTGCATAACATCATCAATATTTACCAAAATATTTATAAAGTGAGCAAAAAGTAACTAAATTTTTTTTTGGGGGCCCTAATACTAGTCATACAGGTATGTACACTCAATGGCCAAAATGAATTTGGTGGCCAAGGGACTGACCACTGACAGTAATTACTTGTATTTATGGCTGACATGTAGCACTATTTGTATGAAGAAACATGATGCTAGAATTAACCCAAATTTGCATATCACACAAGCGTCATGCAGCTTGCATAAATTGGAATGGAATTGGTAAGAACCTTCACAGCCAGAGGAGCTCTCAAAGATGTGTGTTGCATCTTGCTTTTGACAAAGGCAACCCACTGCCAAGGTGATCATTGTGCACCCAAACCATGGCCTCATGCCAACCCAACTGATGGTTCCTAAAGTGACTGTCAATATTAATATTGAATCCTGACTTTGAAAGGAAGGCATACACCCAAACCCTTATTGATGGCTGTGATGTGCAGCATTCAATGGGTATCTCCATTGGAACAGCTTGCAATTGGAAGAGGAACTTGGTTTCACTGCTGCGCCCTCTCAAGCTTAAATGGAATCACCAACTCCAACAGTCCCATTGGTCATCAGGGCCTTTTTTGAGTACCAACACAAAAAAGTGCATCAGGCAACTAATTGGGTTAAGGGTGTGATAAAATGTGGGATGAACCATCATGAGTTACTGATAGAGGAGCAGGTGGAACAGTGTTGACTATAGGTAGAGTAAAGGGGGAAGGTGTAGTGGACTGTAAGGTCAAATAATGTGAGTAAGGGATAAGGATCCCAAGGCCAGTGAGGCTCTTAGGTTGGTAGAGTAAGGAATAGGGTAATGAGCTTGAAAGACAAGATGGAGAT
>Ga0307513_10001090_pt1 | contig 39405 bp, 45 predicted proteins | sample 15_EM_MG_FD_202174 | JGI IMG/M metagenome (GOLD analysis project Ga0307513, IMG submission 202174) | Populus trichocarpa ectomycorrhiza microbial communities from riparian zone in the Pacific Northwest, United States - 15_EM | ecosystem: Host-associated > Plants > Roots > Unclassified | place...
GCTAACATCGCCAGTTCGTCCAATGCCTCGCAAACCCCTTCTACCTAAATTTCCTCGCGCACAGCAAGATCCTGGAAGATGAGCGATTCAAAAACTACATAGTCTACCTTCAATACTTTCGTAAACCCGAGCACACGAAGCTGCTCACGTACCCAGTGCACTCGCTGGCGGCGCTGACGCTGTTGCAGCAGCCAGCTTTCCGGGCCGAGATCATGAATCCGGGGTTGGCGATGGGGATGTTGAGCGAGGTCGTGGCCGAAGGGAAGAGGGAAGGTGAGAGGGAGAAGGAGAAGGAGAAGGAGAAGGAGAAGGAGAAGGAGAAGGTTGGGGAAGGAGAAGGTAGTGGGGGGAGTGGTGGCGGTGGGGAGGGAGGGGTTGGGGGGAATTGAGGGATGGGCTGTCACAACAGCTGTGGGGTCGAGCAGGAGAGCTTGAGGTTGTGCTGTAATATTGTACAATAGGGGGAGGTTTCCACTGTTCAAATATATCTGATCCTGGAGTTCGCATTGGTTCTATGAAATAGCTACAGTGGTAATCTTTTACAGTGCGCCTTGAAATTGTATGTCTCACCCGATAAATAGCAATTGACGCACCGAAAGAAATAACCTAGGGGAAACCCAAGCAAAAACTATCCCCTCCCAGTCAACGTCTCCAACCTGCTTACCAGAACTTTATGCTTCGCCACAACCCCCACCCACTCCTCTTCCCCTCCATCCCCATCTTTCTCCTCCTGTTCCTCATCTCCCATGCCAAAGCACTCAATCACGCCTAGAATAGCTCCAAACTCCCCACCCAATCTCCCCATACTCCCAGCAGCATACAGCACCTGCGTGAGCAAACTCTCCCGAACACTCCTCTCCTCTATAGTCTTCAGATACCTCCCCAGTGTCTCGGTCAAGAGCGACAACAGATGCAACACAAAGCTAGCCAGCGGATCCGGCGCTTGACCACCTTCGGGATCATCGTCATTCGCGCTAGAGCTCATATTCGATAGGGTTGAACTGCTCCTGCTGCGGATACCTATCTCCACCGAACTCATTATCGGCGAATGTGGATGTGGAGAACTCGGTGGTGGGGGGTCCGGGTTTACGGCGGGAAGAGCGTTCGGGAATATACTCTTGTACATAGAAACTATACCGAAACTCTGCTCTCGGAAGACCTCTATCCAGCGTTTCAAGTAACGCTCTGTCTGTGTGCCGCCGCCCCAGCTGCTAGGCGCCGGGGTCGCTGTAGCATTATTTGCAGAGGTACTGCCTTTTTTGTCTTTTTGTCGACGCTCCCGCTCCTCTTCGGCTAGTTCTTTGAGCGGATCCAAGGCACTGAGAAGACCAGAGAGAAATGCGAGCCTGCAGACAAGGAATAGGCCGCGCAGGCCTCGCTCATCCATTGCGGCTTCTTTAGTGCCACACCGGCGGAGGAAGCCGATCGTTTTCATTGCCGTTGGGAGCTTTAATGGGCCGCGGAGGGTGTTGATCAGGTTTGTTGTCATGGACTTTTGCAGCGTTTCGCATTCTGCATAGACCGAGCCAATTGTTGGCGAGTCATGATATAGTAAATGCAGTCTTCGGACATGAGCTAGGAGGTCGAGCGCTGTTGGATAGGATGATGTGGAGATTAGGGACTGGAGGAGCGTTGGGAGTTGTAGAATGTCTAAGAGCCTATCTAGGTTTTTTGAGAGGAGGTGGGCCTTCGAGCGGTTGGTTAGGTATGTCCCGTCTCGACTAAAGTTTGTGGTAAAGTTCGTTATTTGAGAGTCTATCGCGGGCAGACTGTTTTCGAGGGCAGTGAGGGAGGAATGAAGCAACACTGTGGATTCGGGAACCGCTGAGAGGTGATTAGAAGCGGCTATGATGGACTTGTGAGACCGCGAAGAGAGGGATTGTAGCGAGAGGTTTAGGGAATGTAATGAAGATGATAACGATGCTGGCTCGGACCCCGCAATTGAGGTGAGTGGAAGCGAAGATAGCCGGGAGAGATATTGTGTTGAAACAGCTGGGTCCGGTGGAGGAGCCGACTGAGGGATGTGTGGAAGTAAAAGGTCAAAAAGTGGGTTGAATGAGGAGGCCGAGTGGTCCATTATGAGTATTTGTGGAAGGAGTCAATTTGGCTCCTGGCCATTGGTCTTAAGCTGCAGCATACCCGTCTCCTGTAGTTGCTGAAGTTACCCGGTTAGATTACCTTGGGGTTGAATTTCACGTAACATCACTCGGGGTGCTGAGGTGCTCAGGTGCTGCCTGCGGTTCTCTAAAGTCCCCGGAATGGGATGCAGATAGCATAGGTGATTCAGTTATAGAATAACTAATGGCACCATTCGCGCCGGATTTTGTGAGAACTACCGTAGTCTATGCTTAGGACATCTAACTCACGCTCCGGAGACTTTTAAAAACCGCTAGTACTTTACACGATACTTGCAACATGCGGCGCAATTAGATTTTGGTATAATTTTGCCCAAAGGGTTTAATGAAATAGTTCTATGTCTCAGTAACTTTTGTCTATTCCTCTTGAGCCCCGCCAGCCCCACCACCTTGCTTAGCTCCCTTAGCACCACAGATTTCATCTACACGAAGAAGAAGGCAAGCAGACTAGGGGGATTGTTAGTAAGGTGCGAATCCAAGCATGTAGGTAAGTCTTTGCTTTTCTCACCTCAATAGCCGTCTTGATGCTTTGCAACTTCACTGCCTCGGGCTCCCAGACACCATATTCCTTCATGTCAACAATCCTACCGGTATCGCCGTCAATGCCCCAGGTATGCTCCTTCGCGACATGTTTCGCACGTAACAGGGTGAGCACTCTGATTGGGCTGGCGCCGGCGTTTGTGACTAATGTCCTAGGAATGACTTCCAGGGCCTCTGCAACTCCTCTGTAGGGCCACTGCTGCACACCTTCGATAGACTTTGAGATCTCCGCGAGGCGTACAGAAATAGCCATCTCGGCTGCGCCACCTCCAGGAGCCAGCCGGGGGTGGAAAAAGACATTGCGTGCTACTGCCATTGCGTCTTGTAGATTGCGTTCGATTTCGTTAAGGATATCCTTAGAGGGACCACGAAGGAGGATTGTGCATGCTTTAGGATCTTCACACTTTGTCATAAACGAAAAGTATCTAGGAGGGTCAGCTGTGTTACTTCCACGGGCCCTCAAGCTTCGCAGGGTAGGGTTGGGATCAGTACTCATCACCAATCTTCTCAATTTCAAAGAGACCACATTTTGTACCAACATCTGACTCATTGATATCGTCTACACGGTTCACAATTGTAGCACCAACGGCACGAGCGATACGATTGTTATCGGTCTTTCTAACACGGCGGAGGGCTGTTACATTACCCTTAAGGAGGTAGTGTTGAGCAAGATCTTAAGGTATCATCGTTAGTCTTTCACCTCAATGTAGAACTAGGAGGGGGGCACACCAGAAACTCCCTTCTCCGTAATAACTAAATCCGGCTTGAACGCTAGAATAGCATCACACATAGCCTTAACCTGCCTTTCCTCTATTTCCAAGATCTTGCTCCAGTCCTCCTCCTTACTAATTTCGATATTAGTCTGAGACTCGCCCTTCTTATACTCTAGCGGGCAATCCAGCAAGATGATCCTGGGGTTCTCAATCCTCCTCCTCATCTTCGGATGCGTAATATCCTTATTCAGCATAACACCATCAAGAACTCTTGAATCCTCAATCTCTCCTCCAGGAATTTTCTCGACCCTAGCGTAACGCTTGATGTCGACCTCCTTCTTCCCTCCTTGATCCTTCGCCACAGTGCGGACAGCCGAAAGGGCAAGATCACACATCAGCTTCGACCATCGAGAAACAAACTTTGTGCCAATAGAAGACTGGATCAAGTTATGCATCGCCTCATCATCATCGGTAGAGATAGGGATGGAGATGTCCTCGACGATAGCTAGGGCATCGGCAAGGGCTTTCTTGAATGCCTGGATAATGACGACGGGATGGATGTTGCGTTGCAAATGCGGGAGAGCTTGTGCGAGGATTTCACCGGCAAGGATGATAACGGTAGTAGTACCATCTCCAACTTCTTCGTCCTATCCACAGAGAGAGCATAAGATTAATAGCTACTTCTTTAAAAGGACCCAACCCGCCTACTGCACAGATCTCAGAGTTCCCGTCACCCCCGGAACTTGAAGCAATAGTAGCAACCAATATAGTAGGGAAAACGGCCATACCTGCGTCCGACTCAACTCAATCATGCTCTTAGCAGCAGGATGAGCGACCTCAATTTCTCTCAGAATAGCATGTCCATCGTTTGTCAGCACGATTCCACCCATTGGGTCCAACAGCATTTTCAACATTGCTTTAGGACCTAAACAAGACCGAATAATGTCCGCAACGGTCTTAGCAGCGGTAATATTCGAGATTTGAGCTTTGCGTCCTATCCACCAACACAAGCACTCATCAGAAAATCAAACTTGGTCAGATAAAATGTGAAATATTAAAAATGTGTGAAATACCAGTCTGACGCTCCCCGGACTGGGTGTTCATAACCAGCACTGGAGCTTGCATTGTAGAGAGAATAAGAGGTAATTATCTGGGGTGAACTTCTAGGGGAGTTGCTTAAGCACGGAGAAGAATGGATCTGATAGAAAGGGGTGGGTTGTTGGATGGTGGGGTGTAGAAGGCGGCAATGCGGGGCGGAAAGGACTATGCAATATTTTTGTTTCGGTGCAGAATATTGCCAAGCCTTATGGTATTTTTGATTGCCCGCCGAGCCCTAACAACCCCCATTATACTACTTGTGGAATACTTGAGCGGTAAGGACACTTCCTCACAACTTCGAGATCCCCCTCCCCCCATCAACTACCACTTCCGCTACCAAAATCCATCCGCAAACCTATCATATTGTGCCGCTTCACAATATCCACTCCCCCGACCATCGGGTTCTGTACCGGTGTATCTACCAAAACATAAGCACAAGCACACTCCTTAAACATCTATCATCATGGTCTCCTGGTCAACAATACAAACCTTCCTCGTCCTATTAGGACCTATCATCTACTCCCGCGGCAAAGCTTTCTACCAATCTACGAAGCTCCGTGGTCCCCCGAGAGCCCTCACTCTGGGCACCCACCGCATCTTAAACATTCTCTTTGTAACCGGGGTAATCGCCCTTCTCTCCACCCTCCCAACTTTCGCTCCGGAAAACATCTTCCAAAAGACCGGCTCGAGGTTGCAGATCCCCACAGACACCCTCTTCCACCGGCTTTCGAAGACCCGAGACATTACGCCTGACGACGAAATACTCCGTGCGCGGCTGGCGTCGAAGGAGGGAAGGCTGACATACGCTAACTTCGGACCAAAGCCATTGGTGGAGTGTTCGTGGTGTAGCTCGGAAGAGGCGAAAACCTACTTGTTTTACGCCTTGCCGACTCTTGCGCTACCGCATCTTCTGCATATAGCTGTGTTGGGCGTTGTTACATCATCTTACTTCTCCCCCTTCGGGAGTGTGTGGAGGACTCAGGCCACGGTTGCCGGGCTCGCGCTTTTCTTAGCAGAGCTGTACTTTGTCGGAGTTTCGACGTCGGATCGCGACGCTAACACGTTGGCGAGGTTGCCCGCTGACGTAGTCTGGACGCACTGGAGATTGAACTTTTGGCGTGGGATTGGGATTGCGTTTGTGGATGCTTGGTTGGGTTATGTTATCTTCCTCACGGGGACTGGGAGGTGGACTGCCGGCCTAGATGGACTCCATGTGCAGGAGAAATTAGAGACTCTAAATAAGGCTTCAGAACTTGTCTATGCCAGACTACATTCTGAGAACTTTTTGCGGCAAACAGTGCTGCGGAATAAGGACCTAAGAGAGAAGTCTTTCGAGTTCTGGACGGCGGAGGAGAGGGTTGGGAAGGAGATCATGCTGGACGAGGAAGTTAAGAACGTTCGCGCGAACCTCACATTGAACATCACACAACTGACAGAGGAGGCGGCGCAAAAGAGCGAGGGGATGTTGAACACAATAAACACTTGGAGAGGACTCCCAACCCAGGTTCCTCAAACAAGCCCTGCACAACCGCCAACTGCTGCCTCCTGATTACTTGATGCGTACTTTGTCGCCCACTGCCATGAATTGTATCCGCTATTTTTACACACGCGTGTTTCTATTTTGTACATAGTCGTATAGAATTCGGAGTTGAGGTTTCCTCCCCTTCCTTTTCCCCAATAGCAATAATGAGATATCTAATATCCCCCCCCCCCCGGAAAAAACTGCCCAAGTTTATGATACAATACCTGAGATTTTTGTTGTATGTCCGTGAAAACAATTGATGATAAGAAGGGGAAGAAAACACCATCACCAGCCATTAGATATAAAAAAACCCCAAATCACTTTTCAGTACTTACCCCCAGCTCATCTAAGAGGGTCCCCTCAGCGAACTTCCTTCTATTCTCCTGCCACTCGGCCCAAGCCAGTCCCTGCAGTAGACAATCTGCCAAATCATCCAACTTGGGAATCTTCCTCTTGACGCCGGGAGGACAGACAAAGTCATCGACAATATCCTTGAGATCCTCAGCGACGTCAAACATCATACCCTTCTCAATCCACTCACTGACGAGTGCGATCTTCTGCAACTTGGTCCTACTCGGCCCACTAAGCTTCCTCTCGACATATGCCATTTCCCCACTAGCGGTACGCTTCCGCACGCGACTCATGACTTTAACACTCCCGTCAACCCAGTAGTCCATGACCCGCGCGGGACTAACACTCTCGACACTGGCGGAGATCCTCTCCTCATTATGCAGACAGCGCAACACAGCATGGATCATAGCTTCGAAGCGGTTGACGTGCACAATCCATTCCACTACGGCGATGCCAGCGCCAGACTTTATCCGCTGCTGCTCGATCAGGATGGCGTCCAGGGGTGGGAAGCGCTGGAGGATACTGCGGCAGAAGTTGTTGGCGTGCACGGCGAATATTGCCGGCTCGAAGGACTCTTTTATGGGCTTTGGGGGTGGGTTAGCGTCGCGCCCAGCCAGGGATTCGGCTAGGATTTGGCGAAGTTCGTCGAGGTTTTCGGGGCGCCGCTTCTTCTTTAGGGCGGAGGGGGAGGATCTTGAGCCGAGGTCTGATTGCTCTTCTGTTGAAGTGGAATTCATTCCCAAACGGCGGTCACCCACCAACCCCTCTTGGGTCGATTCCATAGATGCTGACTTCCCTGTCACCTTCAACCGTTCCGAGAGCGTTTGCCCCCAATCTCTGGATGTGGCCACCTGCCCTATCCCCACCGACCCCCCAGCTGCCTGTGGCTCTTTTCTGGTCTTTTCCTGAACTTCAGGATTCAACCCGGGAATAAGTCCTTTCAATTCCTCCATAAACTGCGACATCTTCGTCCTCCTAACCTCTGGTTTAGCCTCCGGTTTAGCCTCCTTTTTATTCCTCCCCCCCTTCTTCTTCGCCTCCTCCTCGGCCGCATTCACCTCATCCTCCTCCTCGTCTGCTGGTACCTTCGTATCATTCCAAATCTCCATTCCAGGCGGGGTCCTCCCAGCCTCCGTAGGCGGGATACATATCCGTTCCCACGCCAACACCTTCGGCCGAGCTAGCTTCTTCCCAGGACTGGGTAACTCTATAAAGCAGAAGGCGAGATTCCGAATCCCCATGTCAATGCTGACCACTCGTCTCGCTGAATCCAGCGGCGCAGCTTTGTGTGAGGTGACTCGCGAAATCATCTGCTCCTTCGTGCCATTTAGCTCGAGTCCCAGACACTTGAGCAGAAATTTGACTTGTGGCAGCTTCAGGTTCAAAAGCGAAGACTTGGAAGGGATGGCCATTTGGTTGCCATAGGAGGGAGGAGAAGGATTTTGGTAGTAGAGGGGGGAAAAAGAATTCCTTTTTTTTTTCGTGATGAATTGAGGTGGTTTGTAGTTTGGATGATGCAGAAGGAAGAGGGAAAAAAAAGTTGAGGGGTCTGCATATCTTTGTTGAAGTTGATGTTAGACTCTGCGCCACAGAATTTAGGGTTTGATTGCTGCAAGGTTTGTAAATGTATCAATAAGCCAAACCGTTTTCGTCTTAAAGCCTTGGCCTTATCGCGCGTGTGGCACCCGGATTGTGTACGGTACTCGAGTACCGGCAGTGCAAACTCAAGCAGGACGACCCGGTCGTTTTGTCAATGCTTTACCCTCGGCAGCCGTCACATTATCTCTCAACTCGCCAGTCTATTATCCATTCTTCTCCCGAAGTGTACAGTACCAGCACCTGCAAACATTTCAGATTCACTCAGGCTCTAATTACAGACAATCTGGGAATCTACAAGACATGAGGTAGCATATCGGGGGGAGCATAGCGCAGGAATCGTCTTGCATCAAACCGGTGGGAGGGGCGTTCTGTACAACCTGTATCTTTAGAGAGCATTCTTGGAAGTGTAGCTAGTCACTCTCTAGCCTATCCGTCCATTTAGCAGGCCCTAAGGACAAAAAATTAACTGTGATGTTTACTTTATCAAAGCCATAATTTGCCCACTGACAGGGCCCCCTGGGACACCAAAGTGATACTTCATGAATATCTTGTTCCAAGATATTGATGGGCCTGATGATTAGCTGTTCCCAGCGCCCACTGATTGGTTTTTACCAATCATAACTAATTTGAATGCCTAAAGCCCAGGACGGATTAAAACAAAACCCAATGAGAACATCCCTTAGCAAAGTAATTTATTCACCGCCTTATGCATCTCACGCTCCCGTGTAGAGATAAGAAGCCCTTACACTATGCTATGCATTCTACACCCAGAAATATAACCCAATTTTTTCAACCATGGACCTACGGACCAGTCTTCTTTCGCCTGTTTTCTACATGTTGGACCTCAAAGGCCATTTCTCTCAGTGATGATAAATCCCGAGTGATTGGACATGACACAGGGCAGGCTGTGGCGGTGGAGGCGTCGGGCCCTGGGCCAAAGCACAGGACCACACACAACTCGTGGAGCTGTGGGCCTCACCAACGTCATCAGGTCCATAATACACTATGAATAACCCGATGCAGCAAACAAAACTCGCTTCCCAGCGGTCACTGCTTGAGGAGAACATAACTGTAGGCACACTCAATCCAACCACCTCGAAGCCCCCGTAAACTAATCTTGACCCTGCAGGTAGCCGAATCCCTTGCAGATTCCCTATTTCTCAATGCAAAGTACGACGAGTCTCTCGAAGCCGCAATAAAGTCCATCGAACATTGCAGGAAAGCACGCCTTCAGGCCCCTGACGCCAACAAACCGCGGTTAAGCGAAAAGTGCGAGCAGCTCATCAGGAAGGCTGAGTGGATTAAGAAACTTCAAAAGAAGGCACTGGAGAGAGCTCAGAATGGGGATCGGAGTTTAACATCCACACTACTAGTGCTTCCCCCTAGCAGCTCGGGAAGTGCCGCCAGCCGAAAACCGCCAATATCTACAAACAAACTTACGGTTAAAGAGCAAACACTGTTATGGAAGTCTTCGAAGGTTAACGGCCTTACCTATCCACCGTGGGAACGCGACCCTAGGCCTTCAGAATTTTTCCCGGATGGGCTGTTTTCGTAAGCCACTGTCGTTTTTTTCTCTCTCTTGTGATTAGGATTGCCGGCCTGACACAAACGAGAGACCCCTCTGGATTTTTGCATCTCTCTGATTCACAGCGATCTATGCTGGCAGCTTGGAGACGACCGGACGAGATATTTGAGAGTGGGGAAGTTTTGTTGCCTGGAAGGGGGCACACACTTGACCTGACACAAGATGTTGTCACCGATTGCTCGGTAGTAGCCAGTTTGTGTTCAACTATAGGAAGAGAGGAAAACGGTTTCGGGAAGGTAAGTTCTCTGAGATGGGCAACTTTCCTTGGGAATATGGGCTAAGCTTAGGGGTTAGATTCTTTCGAATATTTTATACCCACAAAATCAATACAATTGTCCAATAGCTAGCCCACTCGGAAAGTACATCGTTAAACTCTATTTTAACGGTTGTTTTCGCAAGGTTGAATCCCCACGAGTATTAATATTAAGCGCAAGTACTCATAGAACTATTATTAGGTGATTATCGACGATTACCTGCCTGTTTCGAATAATTCCCGGGCATTATATGTGACTTGCCGTAACAACCCACAAGTCTTTTACCCTGCACTCATCGAGAAGGCTTACCTAAAGTTGATGGGCGGATATGATTTCCCCGGCTCGAATTCTGGGACGGATTTGCTGGCATTAACCGGATGGATTCCCGAACATGTATTCCTTCAATCCGATGATGTTCTACCGTGCAGCCTATGGAAAAGGATGTACAAGGCATGGGGGTATGGCGACGTTTTAATAACATTAGGGACTGGAAGCATGACTAGGAGGGAGGAAATGGAATTAGGCCTAATAGGGGACCATGACTATGCTGTCCTAGCTCTGAAGGAAGAGAAAGGCCAAGGCATGCTGTTGGTCAAAAACCCATGGTCTGAGGGCACGGTATGGAAAGGTGCTCCGGCGTTTGACTTGGACGAAGAAGAGGATTTTGATGCCGGCTCCGGAGTTTCCACCTTCGAAACAAACAGGCTCAGAAATGCACTCCCGGCTCCTTCAGAAGAAGAGGATTCTCCTGGTGTATTCTGGATATCACAAGATAACGTTTTTCGTCATTTTACGAGCATATATCTCAACTGGAACCCAGACCTTTTTACACATAGGAATGATACCCACTTCACCTGGGATCTGAAAGGGAAGAGATCCGAAGATTGTATCGGGGGAAACCCACAATTCTGTCTAGAGAACCCAAGCCCAGACCCTGCGCTCGTCTGGCTGTTGTTAGGGCGTCACATAGTTTCCACAGAATCCTACAAAGTTCAAACCGGGACTGCGAGCGAGAAAACAAGCTATATATCATTGTATGTATTCGAAAGCCCAGGACGGCGGGTTTACCGATCAGAATCAGCCCTTCATGCAGGTCCATACGTTGATTCCCCCCAGACCCTCCTTCGTATCGGCGCCATACCACCCAAAACGAAATACACCGTAGCCGTTTCCTCCCAAGACCTATCCAAGACCCAACACACCTTTACGCTCTCGGCATTCTCCCTAACCCCCATCCACATATCCCAAGCAGAAGACCCCTACGGCTTCCACAACGTCCTACAGTCCCAATGGCTCCCCGACACCGCCGGTGGCAGTGCCCAATCTCCAACCTACTCCACAAACCCACAATTCCGCCTCTCCGTCCCATCAACCTGCAATTTAATGCTCCTCCTTGAAGCTTGCGATACCCTTCCCATCCACGTGAAGCTAGTCTGGGGCGGCGGGAAGCGCGTAGCGTCGGTGACGACCCGCGACATAATCACCGAAAGCGGGGAGTACCGCCGCAGTTGTGCTCTTGCAGAAAAATACTCTTTGCAAGAGGGCATGTACACGATCGTTGCATCTACCTTTGAGCCTGGCCAAATCGGTGACTTTACCCTAACCGTTGCGTCTACCATCCCACGCACTACCATTACCCAATTACCCTCAGAGTCCGCGGGCAAGCTACGCAAAGACATACAGGGCGTCTGGGAGGCAGGTGTGACAGCAGTAGCCTATCCACTAGAAGTAGAACGCTTCACTAGGGTTTCTGCCAATGCTCGCACGCTATGGACAAACTCGAGAGCGCAACCGATGCTTAGGATTTCCATAAAGAGGAAGATTGGCAGTTGGAGACAGACGGAGGCTAGTTCTGGGGGCGAGGGCGAGTACTCGGACGTGCCGCAGGGTGTTAGGACGGGGGATGTAGACTTGAAGGGGGGGTGGGATTGCTTAGTCGTTCTTGAGAGGATGGGGAATGAAGGGGGGAGTATGTATGGAGTTGAAGTGCTCAGTGACGGGGTGGTGCACTTAGGGGAGGGGGTCCTGGTGGAGGAGTGATGGGTAATGAGTAGATGGGTTGAATTGCAGTTGTTGCCGGGTATCGCGTGATAGCTCGTGATAGCTCGTGAAACAAGGTTCCTTCCAAACAGATGGAGAAATTTATCGGGAAAAATTCCACATATCATAAATCGAACTGAATGAAGCATAGCCCGAGCAACACACAAACACCACATACACGCCGAACTGGGCAAGTATAAAAAAATGAAGAAAATGAAAAGTAGATCAACTAAATCGCCACTAAGAAACCCCATTAAGATATATCACATCGCCACCAAAACCATACCAATGCAATCACTTGAGCCTATATCATTAAAAAAGAAAAACCATTAGCCCGAACCTCCCAAAACCCACTGCCAAAAGAGCCACAAACCTTGACATAATAGTACTCTCCCCACCTCGGGGCACATAAGTCCCACGGCTCCGGACAATTTCGAGCATATCCTTACTCTTATCATCCCGACACTTGATAACGGACTCGACCCAAGTGATGGGGAGGTCCCAATAACTCTGCTTGAAGGCATCATACTTCTCGCCAAGGAGCGGCTTCTCGCTACAAATGAGGGCAAGGAAGTGCTCCAGCACGGTCCACACGCCCTTGACCTCGCCCCGGTCAACGAACTCCGTCAGGAAGCCGTATCCAACGGCCACGTCCGAGCGGATTTGCGCCGCCGCATCGGAGGAGCGGAATTTTGCGCCTCTGTTGTGCACGCCGCCGAGGTAGGCTACACACGTCTTTTCCGAGAGCTGGTGCATGAATGCCGGGAACAAGTCTGCGTCGAGGCCCGGGTTCAAGTCGACGATGTAGGAGCGCATGGTGGTGGCCATGGTTTCCATGTCCGAACCGTTGTACCAGGCTGGCGTGAAGAGGTTCTTTATCGGTGGTTTGAGGTCGTTGAAGATGATTTCTATTATCTGCGCGAGGCAGTAGGTTGCTAGGTCCACGAAGCCGTTCATGGCGTCCTCCAGCGCGCGGCGGACTTGGTCTTCGTATTTCTTGGACAGCATTGGGGCGACGCGGTCTGAGATTTCCTGCGTGTAAGCCGCTGAGCGAATTTGGTCATTTGCTACCGCCATCATGTACTCCAGGATCCCGTCGGGGAGGTCTTCCAGGTCTTCCTTTGTGGTGGCTCTGACGTGCTTGTTTATTTCGTCTGCCATGACTTCTTGCCAGCGGACTTGGCGGTTCTTGAGCAGGCGAACGCACTCGTCCACCACTCCCGTTACGACGTTGCCCTTGTTGCTGTCGAGCGCGACGTTGAGTTGTTGGTTTATCATGGTGAACATTGTTGGCACGCTGGGCATGTGCCATTTTGAATCCTCCTCGTTGGGTTGGTGGGTTCGGAGGATGAAATCTTTTGTGTCGTCCTCCATTATCTTGTTCATCCATTCTTCCATCTTTTTGACGATCAGTTGGGAGTATTCCTTCAGTAGTTCCGCTTCTCGGCCGTCGATGAGTTGAGGTTTTAGTTCGGCCGCTTTAACGCCGAGCGTCTTCATACCCTTATTATATTCCCCATTCCACAGGATAATATTTAGTAGACTTTGGCCGTCGAGGTCGGGTTTTTCGATTTGGTCTTTCAGAAAGTCGTGCATTAAGTTATGGTAGATTTCAAGGTATGTGTCGAAGATTTTCCAGCGCCGGGGCATCAACTGGACAAACTCCGTTTTGACGGTTCGTAGGTCGTTAAAGTACCAGCCCAGGCACCGCTCTAGGCCCTCCGGGTCGCCTTCGAATTGCTCCTTTGCAGCTTCGAATTTAGCTTGAGCGGCGGCTTTTACGCAGGCGAGGAACTTTTCCTTATATCCTCGAGCTACTTTAGGCCCCTTTTGTATCGATTTGAATCTTGGCTCTGTCTGTCAGCGATATCGCGATGGAGATGGCTTCGGTCGTTGTACCTTGTAGCTAGATCCTGATGATTGTTTTGAGCTTCCTGAAGAGCCAGGACCTTCTCGTCTGACCGTTCTTCAGAGTCGATGATCTTTGCAAGACGAACAACAAGACTTCTATTCCCAGCTCGAACCAGCTCGATCAAGCTCATAGCAATAAGCCCAACCCTCTCATCAAACATTCCTACTGTATTCTCCAGTGGTGAAAAATAGTTCTCGAGCGTCTCCTTAACATCGTCATCCGCTCGCTCGCTCTGATGCATAACATCCTCCTTGAAATCCTGTAATTGCATAATCGCGAAGTGGACCGGCAGAAGGTTCGGCATCTCGTTTCCCAGCGCTAGAACCCCATTGTCAGTTCCGCGTCGTACCTGCCGGACAAATCCCCAAACCTACAATCGCCAGAGTCATCCGCAAGCATGCGATCCACTTCCGCCAGTCGAGAATCCAGGCCCTGGAGCTTGGACTTGATTTCCTCCACAGCGACAAAATTCCGGTGAATCTTCGAAATCTTGTTTATCAACGGGAATTCATCGATCATATCCTCCGCCTCACTACACAATTTATCAATCTAAGCACCCGCATCAGCTCTACCGGCATTCTTGACGATCAGGGGAGAGTGGGAGCGGGGAAGGAAACGATACTTTGATCATCTCCTCCTTGGTCGCATTCAAGATCTTTTGCCCATCATTGATCGCATCGATCCCGGACTAACAAGCAATTAGCGACCCAAGCTCTCGGTAGTCTTTTACCCACCGTGGAAGCTATACCTGCGTGACCTTGAGCTGCGTCGCGAGCGCTGCCTTAAGCTGCGTGTCAACATGACCCTTCTTTCGCGAGAATTCGGACTTGAGCGAAGCTATCTTGTCAAGGTCCTAAGCGAAAAACAATGATTAGCCCCAGGCACTCCCATAGCATACAGACAAGGGGGGGGGAGAAGCTACTTCCGGGTGTCGTAGGAGCTCGGTGAGCTTAACGGATATGCTGTCGGCCTCGTCCATCGTGACATTGGTGGGGTTGAACTTGTCCGGGAGATTGCTTCTGGAGCGGGTACCTGTGAGGCTCAAACTCGCGAGCATGAAGAAAGAGCTTGGCATTTTGGGAGTGGGATAATATCGGGCAAAGTGACACGTTTTACCTGCAGATAACAGGAATTATTAAGGCTACGGGGAACATAAGTATTCCGGACATCAGGAGATATCCGTTCATAGTCTCTCCCATCTCTTTCAATATAAAACCTCCTTGGGAATGATTCTATGGAAAAATAAATAAACACCGCTCCGAGGTTGCTCCAATAAAATTCTCACTTGTTTCGAGTGATACTCGATGATTACAATCTTGTTGGTCAAATAATATGCAGCTGTCCGTGTTAGAGCAAACCTGTTATCACCACACTGGCTCCGCCGCATAAACCTGAAGGTTTACTGAAGTCTAGGAAATCTTTCTTTCTGGAGTTTCTACCACGCACGCTCGTGCCTTCCCCCCTTGATCCCTTGGGCGAGTGATAGGCCGGTGGTAAAGGGCGCACAGCAAGATCACCAGTGTTTGAACTTCAGAGAATTGACGGATAATTGGGCCCAGGATAGTGTAATAATGTTGTGAGGTTGGGTGACCACCGGTCCACTTACCGGAAAGCTACTTGAAAAGGCACAGTATCCGCCCCCTGGTTTCTCCTCGATCTCCTGAAGTAATCTTGTTTCTCTCTCTCGTATCAATGTGGGAAGAGACACTACGACGATCAATAAGGCCTTACCACTTCGGTATACATTCTCAAACCTTCTGGGTAAACCATCCTATTACTTTGGAAGGAGTTATGGGATTTTATTAGTCCTAGTATAAGTATATAAATTCAAGCCTCCGGAAATCTGCCACCCGCATGCTAGCTCCTATAGTTCCTCATGCCTGCCCTGTGTTTTTCTGCCCACGACCAGCAATACCGTATATAACCTCTGGTAACCCCGGTATATCTCTCCGATGTCATCACGCCGATCCCCCAAACCTTCGTCTTACAAACCCAGTTCCAACACCCCCCCTGCTCTTTCTTTCTCTCCACCTTTCCAGCGGCGGCCCATGGATCTTGCTATGGCAACAGTACAATTATTTAATTGATTTGGGATCCCACCGTTGAAGGTATGTGGAGGAATTATTGGCGGAGGGGAGGGGGGGAAGCGGGGTTTATGGACCACCGCCATTCCTACCAATCTTGGAGTGGATCCAGGAGGATCACAGGCGGGGAATAGCAGCACTGGGGCAGCAATCGTCCCACCAGGCAATGACCGGGAGATTACCCCGATAACTTCAGGGTCGATTGCCTTCAGCACCGGCCAGAATGAGGAGACTTGAACCAGGAGTGACAAGTCTCTGACGCGGACAGATGATACCAGTTCCCTGCGGGTGGGACGTACACTACAGTACAGGTGGCATCACTGCTGGCATAACTCCACAAGCCCCCAAGTCCTCCGCCCACCCCATCCCATCATAAAATCTCAGTGCAAGGGAACCAAAGCCCACAACACAGACACGATCCTGACATCGGCGTTGGAGGTTAATGTTGGCGAGTGAGATCTTATGAGAACTGATACCGCAGCCCAGAGGTCGAATGATATTGGCACATTACAAATAGGGGTGCACAGCACTCGAGTTGGGGACGTCAAATAGTCACTATGCGTGGTTAAAAGATTGTCTTAGTTTTAAAATCTCGTTCAATAACACTTGGATGGTGTTGAAGCCACATCATGCAGACATCACCAATGGAAAATTTCAAACTGATTAGAGCAAGAGGTGGGTGCACATTAATGTTAGTATGGTCTTTGTCTGCGTCTAGTCGATTAGAATAGCCATCACACAAACCACGAGCTCTCCTTCAGAAGATTTGCTGTCAGAAATAAATATCATTTGCTAGATAGTAATCTGATACAAGCCAGGGCACGTCGGCCCATAAACACCCCAAAACCCAGTAGGAAAAAAGAAAGACATCAGGAGAATCATTTTACAAGCCACGGCGCGATCACATAAACCCTCAGCCTCGACACCATTTCTAAACTTTACAAAGACCCGCCACGAAGACGAAGAACCAAATGAAGGGTGGACTCCTTCTGAATGTTGTAATCAGAAAGAGTACGGCCATCCTCCAATTGCTTACCAGCAAAGATCAAACGCTGCTGGTCTGGGGGGATGCCCTCCTTATCCTGAATCTTCGACTTGACATTGTCGATCGTGTCAGAAGATTCCACCTCGAGGGTGATAGTCTTGCCGGTCAAGGTTTTAACGAAAATCTGCATTCCACCACGGAGACGAAGGACAAGATGCAGGGTAGACTCCTTTTGGATATTGTAATCCGAGAGGGTGCGGCCATCTTCGAGCTGCTTCCCGGCGAAAATCAAACGCTGTTGATCTGGGGGAATACCCTCCTTATCCTGGATTTTCGACTTAACATTGTCGATGGTATCCGAGGACTCAACCTCGAGGGTAATTGTCTTCCCAGTTAAGGTCTTGACAAAAATTTGCATCCCACCACGAAGACGAAGAACCAAATGGAGAGTAGACTCCTTCTGGATATTGTAGTCGGAAAGGGTTCGACCATCCTCAAGTTGCTTACCAGCGAAAATCAAACGCTGCTGGTCTGGGGGGATGCCCTCTTTGTCTTGGATCTTTGACTTAACATTGTCAATAGTATCCGAAGATTCCACCTCAAGGGTGATGGTCTTGCCGGTTACTGCAGCACACGTTTAGTATCTCACCACTATGTAAACATAGTTATAGAAAACTTACAGGTCTTTACGAATATTTGCATACCGCCACGAAGACGGAGGACAAGATGAAGCGTAGATTCTTTTTGAATATTGTAATCGGACAGGGTCCGTCCGTCCTCAAGCTGCTTTCCAGCGAAGATCAAACGTTGCTGATCCGGAGGGATTCCCTCCTTGTCCTGGATCTTAGATTTCACGTTGTCGATGGTATCGGATGATTCCACCTCAAGGGTGATGGTCTTTCCAGTGACTACGGAAGAATAATTAGGATTTGTCCAACACGCTGAAAAAAGAGGAAAAAAACAAGGCTGAAAGAGCCTGGATGAACTCACGGGTCTTGACGAAGATCTGCATGGTTGATTGTTTTTAAGGAAGAAGTTTTCTCTTGATGGATATCTTGGGTAGAAAGGTTTGTAGTGGATGGAGGAGAAAGATGGTTTGAAAGTGTCTTGTAGCCGGATTGAGAGATGGAGGGAAGAGAAGGAGTCAGAGAGGAAGTGAGGGGAAGGCAGTTTAAATAGTATGATACCCAAGCTTATCACTCATGCGGCGCAGCTTGCCGCTCTAGGCATCAACCGCTTTCGGCTTAAGGCTTTGTCAAACGCGTATTCTGTGACGCCACCTGCAGCATGCTCTAGCGGTTTCTATGGGCGCCTCTCCGGTTCTGTCACCAAGCCAGGCTTACCCGACCTTTTTTGTGGAGGCAGCGCTTTCTTTCTTTTGCTTCTTATTGCCGAGGGAAAAGCCCTTTTTCGCCGTCATCACCATCATCATCATCAGCAGCAGCAGCATCCAGATGTGGCGAAGTTTCTTCAGAAAAAATAAAATGTAATAATTATTATTACAAACCGTACAGATTCGGGCCCTGCACACGACCATTCAAACCAGGGGGGGAGGGGGAAAAACTCGGAGTGCCGTATGAAGAAATGACTCGGGTCATCGAGAGGATACTGGTACGGTACTTGAGAATTGTATGCCGCTGCCATGGACTACTTTTGCTTCCACAATCCTCTTCACCAATACCTATCCCTACTGCATGAATCACAATCCCGTACCGTAGGGGGCGGGGAAAAAAAAAGCCAAAATCCGGCACCAACCACCTATATTTGACGTGGCGGCCCCTCATGCGAACAAGGTCCGATGATACGATAAGTTACTATTTCTTACAGTAGTTCTGTTGAGGAAAAAAGAAGGAAAAAGGCGACTCCTGCACCGCAAGTACTTTTAAGGCCGCACGGTCACCGTAAGTTAAGGCAAAGCCTCTCCTTCCCTCCTTCTATCCCTCCCTTCAGACTGTGGTGGGCTCTTTCCGGCGCCCGGACCTTGATAGAATCAGTCACTGTTGGCCTTTTTGATGATATCATATGACCAGTACTCGCAGTCGTCTGGCACTTAACCGTACCTGTACCAGCACAGCAGGTGCAGGGCCGTCACGACACTTTAGCAAGTAGTTACAAGGTATCGGTCAATCACGCATTTCGGAGCCGGCCTATGGTGGGAGAGAGGAAAAATCTGCGGAAGTGTTACGACGGAGTATGGGGGTTGTCCGATCTATTGTTCCATAAGTTTCATCTATCGTAGGTAGGAGCTGGAGGAATTGAGAATAACGCCGGCACCATCTAGAGTTTTTGCGCGGCATAGGGAGAAAACAGGCTACTCGGGCATCAGCATAAAATATAATGACCTCAATAGCGAAAATATTGCCTTTTAGCCCTCGGATAAATAAAAAGAAAAATACCAGACCTTACTGGGAGAGGCAATTCAAACGTCTTAGCGAGATTCTCAATCACCCCAGTCTCTCTTTTCCCCAAACAGGTATCACGGTGAGTGATCCTCGTAGCTGAAAATAAAATAATGGTAATAATAAAGACATTCACAAGCCCTGTTCAAAAGGATGTTGGTTTTCCAATTTTTTTTGCTTACAATGGACCACCGTAAGAAAGCTAGGAAAGACTTCCTGGGAGCAAAAAACATGTGGTCACGTAAAGTATGATAACCTACAGACCCCTCTCTTCGTAAAAGCATTATTCGCCTCTCATTACAGCGACCCTAAAAGGAACGAAAATGAAAGATAGTAAAACAAACTGAGCACATGGATAATGACAATGGAAAGCTTTTGCTTTTGTAATGGAAAATCACCACCTCACCATCCCTCCATTAACGCCGCCTGAATTGAAACCCCAAAAGAGGCCACGGTCTATCATGTAGAATGAAAAACGGTTTAAGGGACAGAGAGCAAGGAGACAAGATGGAAACAAACAGAGTAAACCAAGTCGAGGGGTTACAAATTGTTATGGAAGTCAAAGTGATGGACCGTTAAGCGGACCCAAACAAAGCCTTGAGGTGCTGCCGCGTCTCCTATGACGATGGCAGAGCACTGATATCTCCCTTACCGTTCTCGATCCATTTAGGGTCGATCAGTTTGTTCCTATCAGTGTACAGATGCTTGTATGCATTACGAATCGTTCCGTCGCTAACACCCGCAATTGTCGAAATCTCTTTCGCCGTCTTGGGTTGCTTCATGAGATAGGAAACCATGTAAATGCAAGCCGCAGCACTGGAGATGGGAGATCTCCCAGCAAGAGTACCGATAGTGGCAGCACGGTCGGCAAGTTCCTGAGCAATGGTAGTGCAGTTCTGAGTGAGGTTTAGATTGTTGCAATAACGAATCATAAGTTCAGTGGCTTTCGTGGAGCTCGTAGTCTTGTACTGCTGACTATCATCTACGATACCGCCCGACTTGGTGATCTCATCCATCTTCTTGCTGTCCTGAGCCGCGAAGAACTTCTCCAATGCCTTAAAGACACGACCAATTTCCTTCTTGGGAACCTTCGTCAGAGCAAAGATCTCACGGAAGGTTCGAGGAACTTGGCATTGACGGCAAGCGATAAAGATGCATCCGGCAATAATGGCTTCCTGAGGTTTCCCTTTGAAGGCCTTGTGATCATCCACAATCTTGAAAAGTTGCTTCGCCGCATCGGAGACGACCTTCTGGATATTTATAGAGTCGCAAAACGCACCAATTTCCTTATAGGCAGCGAGTAGCCCTTTGGTGGACTTATCGCCAGTGGTCTTGTTCTGAGCTCTATGAAGTTCCCTTCCAGCGCCTCCTGGAGTGTACGAGATTGTGGTCTCTAACTGAGCACCGTTCAAGAAGGGGTTCGCCGCATCTCCAACACGGGAAGGATCATCACCAGCCTGATCATCGTTCGAGAAAGTACGCCATTCGGATCGAGTATCGACAATACGGTCACCGAGCACCAAACCACAAGAGCCGCAAACCATATCACCGGACGAAAATTCTTCCACAATGTTGGCAGGCACCTCGCGACAGTCGGGACACATAACAGAGACATTATGATTGGCTTCCCATGGCTTCTCGGGGGGCGCCATAGTCATGATGGAGGACTGGTGAGTTTGCCCGCTCAAGGACAACGTTGGGCGGTTTGGAGGAAGGAAGCGGTTGAGGTGGGGGGGTAGGAAAGCGGTGGTTCGAATGGTCCGTTGACCAAATTTTCAGCCGACCGGAATCCCCCCGTGCTGCCCTCTTGCTATCTCTGTAGTAGCCGATCCTCCGTGCAAAACTTCGCTTCGGTAAAGACTGGGAAGCAGACCTGACTGTCTGCTGTTGAATACTGCGAAACACAGTATGAGGCGGTGGAGATTTAGGGAGGCGAAGGCTTTGGTGACCGCGAAGAGGTGGGTTGTTGAAGGAATGGCGATGTGGGATCGTTTCGGAGTCAGGATCTTGCTTATGTTTGGCGACGTTGGCGCTTGGTCACTAGCTTACTTGCCAAGATATGAGCCAAGCCACGCGCAGGCAGAAACCAGAAAAAATAGAAGCTTGTTCATGAAGAGCGATCTGAAACGCTGGAAGAATGGCGCAGGTGCAGTCGTAGAAAACGAAGATTGCTGGCTCGCCGATACAATTTCCTCCGGCTCTCGTGTGTGCTGTGCGTAAGTAGAATCTGCTGAAGTATTGAACGCTACCCACCGCAAGTATTAGTACTATCATAGTATTATACAATATCGCAGGATCCATACCGGTACTTTACACTTCTATATCCCCTCAGGAGAGTCAAACGGTACCCCACCGGTATCACTATTAGGTATCGGTTCAAGTGCTCGAGTACTGGATGATGAAAAAAGCAAATGGAACAATCTAGCAGATCTAATCAGATCTGGTGTGCCTGGACTCCCTTCCCTGCCCTATCCCCTCCCACCTGTCAACAGCAGTGCACGTCCAGAGGGCAGAGTAAGGAAGGAAAAATAAAATAGGCAAAAGTAGAGTCAACAATGGCCCCAACTTGGTGTAGATACAAACGAAAGATTCCTGTGAGATCCCAAGATGGTTGATATTGGGCCGCGGGGGTAGGAACTGCTATCGTACAAATTGAGCGGGGAGTGTATGATACCCAACTTCCTTGAGAAGTCAGGGAGCCGGCGCTAGTCTCACACCTACTGAAACATGGAAAAAACAAGACACCAATCGGAAATGATCTAATCAGATCAAAGAAGAGGAAGGGATAAAGAGGCAGAGAGGGGGTTACTGTGGGGACAAAATTGTGTTTCGTAAACTCATGTACTTGTATGTTCTCTCATTTGTGATCACTGGTAGTTAGATTATCACTGGTTTGTTGGCTCCACTCAGACTTTTGTCTTATATGCTGTGCTTGCGCTAGTACTAGGTACACTCCTGTCCGGAAGGCCCTCCCTGGTCCAAAAGTACTAATACTGCAGCGACATTTGGCGACAGCGCATATCAGTTACGAGTATCTCGCGACTCGCTATCTCAGCTAGGTTGCTGATCTCGGGATTCAGAGATAAAAGTTCTTAAGAAGGAGCAGACCTTTCCTGACACGGTGCAGCCTGAGCCATTTGACTACTCGAGTACGTCGGATATCATTGATTGGTTTTCACAACTCTATCATATGGCCTTGTCAAACTAGACTTATCTTGGGCTGATGCTGCGATTTATAGGGATAACGGTATTGGTGGTGGAGGTGGGGAATCGCGAGAGCAAGTACGGTACCGGTACTTGAGCATGTTTTCTCCACCAATAAGAAATTTTGCCCTTTAATGACATCGGGCCAGGGGGACCGACAATAACGCAATTTCACCATTCCTCCATATCTCCCCAAAGCTTTACTGTTACGGTATGGGGGTGCCCCTGCTCGGCAGCTGGCTGGGGTTTCGTGGTACTGCAAGTACCGGTAGATACCCTCTATCGGCTGCCACCGGACGTCGATAGCACAAGAATTGGTATCATACAGTACTTGTACTCGAGTACCGCATAAACTACTCGTAGCAAGAATCTGCATACTGCACAGCACACTTTTACGTTGAAATAAGGAGCGGCTGGGATGAAACGTAAATTTACAGCTGCGCCAAAATAAGGGCCCTGAAAGGCTCAGTCCCGGCTATAAGGAGTCAATCCTATGGCGTCTTGTTGCGATTTCGAGACAAAACTAGAATAAAAATCTTATTTAAAGTTTAAACGTATAATACAAGTGCCGGCCGGTTCTTGCCAGTTTATGCTATACTAGTGCTATTCGACCAGCGAGGACTTTCTGACATGAGTGAGGACAAAAACGATGCAACCCTGCCTCCTGCATCACTTGTAAAATATAGAACAACGCCTATTTCCTATCTGGGATGATCAATACAGGTATTCGAACAACTTTAAGCATTTAAAACCAATATGGGAGTAAAGGGGACTCGCAGTATTTCCGACTCGGCGAATGCGAATGCAAAAACCAAAAGCAGACTATAATATCGAAGCAGTCGCCCAGGCGGGCAGCCGTCCGACCTCGCTACTCCTTGCCTTGAACTGAAGGACAGGGGGCACTGGATAATGAAACCTTCAGCATTGTCAATGATCTTAACGGCTCTAAGGATCTAGTGCAGCACTGCTATTGTCTAGCCCCTTGAAAAATGCAGTACTGTACAACTGACCAAAATGAGACATCCGATTATCCGATAACCTAGCTACCTAGATCCTGTCTCCCTTCCGCTCTACCGTAGTCCTACCCTAGCTTGCTCGTACTGTATCTCCTTGCCCAGAATTAGCCTTCATGATCCAGGTGGGATGCAAGAAGTGATTGGACGTACGGGATTTTACCGCAAAAGTAGCAGATCACATGCCGAGATATTGCACTAGAGAAAATTCACCAAAATACGAACTACTCCATGGAACTGAAAGCAGTAAGGACATATACAAAATTTAATGTTTACTTAATTCCCAACTCCTCAAGTGTAGTATGATAATATGTAGTTGAACTTTCAAGTTCAGCCAGCAGATGCCCTTGGCTTGGTGGAAAAATGCAGCCACACCCCGTTATCCCAAATCTCGATGATCCGGATACCCCGCTGCCCCATATGAATCTCGGAGGGGTCTAGGTTTCTGTTTGCCAAAACTTAATCTGTTGTCTCAGATCACCGACTGTACCAGGCAGATTATTGGGATTTTGGCTGTCTTGAATAGATGGGCGCGAGTAACCTGATTTTCATTCTTTCAGCCAACTGTGGCCATCTCAGAGCGTCATGAGCTACTACTATACCAAAGAAAGCTCACCGTGAGGCCCCCGCACTGCCTGGTGATGGATATTATTGGGCCGCAAGCGCAAGATCATTTCCAACCCCATTGGAATCTCAAGAAGCCCGCACTTGCTCCCATAGTGTCGCAATCCTGTATTCTTACCCTTCTTTGTGCTTTATTTTATTGACCTCTTAGATCACTGATCAGGGAAGGGTTCTCAATTGAGTTTTCGGTCCGAACCTAGTTCCCACAGGTATCGAGCTCACTTTCTTCCCTTTAGTGTATTGCGTACCTGTTTCAGTGAATGCGCTGTACAAGCAAAGGTACAAAGTGTCTCAATCATAATTGATTCGTGTAGTGCATCACACGTCTTTGCTAGCCTCCGTGCTTCGTTGTCCGGGACTGACGTAGCGGTTTGAGCTTAGGTGAGTGTTTGTGCATGTATCCTTGCTTAATACCTTGGATATAACAAAGCCTAATGGGGCCTAAAGAACCACTCACATCGTCACTCGATTTCTCGCCAAGTGCGGAGTTTTTACGGCTTTCGAACTCGAGTGAGAGTAAGCGTGAAATAAGTATCCCTTCCCATCCTGTGGTCGGTTTATGCGATAACAAGAGCTAACCTCTGACGGTGATACAGATGTAGAGGCAAATTGAGATTTCTCAAATAGGGGTATTCGCCGAGGTAACGGTCCTTCCTCTTAGAATCGATTCTGCAGCTTGTGCACGGTAGTTGACATTAGGGCGTACGCAAAAGCCTATCTAGACCTCGCCCTAGTGACTAGAGTGAGACCCTATAACACTCAATGAATGGTTGGTGGGTCCATCGGACCAAGGAGAGGTATCATAGTTCAACGGATTTACCCTCAACCCTGGTTCACTTGCCGATTCCAAAAGTATCCGGAATTCTTTGAACGGTTTAGGCACAGGAAACGCCAAGATCCCGGATAATTTTAGAGCCGGCAAGAGCTGGCTGGGGCTTTCCCTGTGAGTTGCCGATTGCGTGTGAGGTTGTGGTAGCTAATCTAGTTTGTTAGCTCAACCTCATTGGTCTGCCGGCACACGTAGAAACCACTTTGTTCGCCTAGGCTTCGCATGACTTAGAGTCCCTCTCTCAGCAATCTCGTATCACCCCTCGGTCTCCACCTCTGCACCCCGATACGAGCCTTTCACCGGGAAGCGTCACCAGGGAAGCTGCCGCGGTACAAGACCTGGTTGGTTATCGACCCTAACACAGAGCCTCACTAGACTAAGGTGGGATGGCTTTTCTAAGGTGCTACTGCAGCCGCATAAAAGGAACTGAGAACCCTTTAGTGTGAGTGCCGGCGCCGTACCGTATCTGGATTTAGGGAGAGAGGGTGAGGTAGATCTATGAGGCTCTGGTTGGCGGTGGGGAAAGTGCAGCTGTCCTTGACTCCTTGGCGAGTGATAATCATTGTCAGATGCGGAGCGCACCGTATCTGGTTTGGAGTGCCTATGGCAGTGCGGTCGGCTGACGATAGTCTACCCCGCGGAGCCCCGGACTCCCTACCGGTATGTATAGTACTAATACTATACCGCGATTGGTGTCTTAATATAATACCATAAGTGGACCCAAAGCCTAAAGCGTAAAACTTTCGTCCAATACCACGATCTGATAACGGTTGCGCACCACAACCCTACCCAAAACAATCAATTTAATATCATAGAAAACCCGATCGGGCCTGGACTTATGAGTCTTTAACATTCCCTTACTGGTATTGTAGTTCATGGGGCTACCATGTTTTATTATACGATTTAGGCCTCATGGGTTCCCCCTGGAAGTTGCGCTTTCGGTACAAAACGAATTCGCCCGCTCTAACCATATCCCCTAGGGTTGGGTAAGGCGGTGCTGATCGATGTGTGGGCGGGAGGCCGAATTCGGCGCTCCCCGCCTGTATGATTTACCTATACTGCGGTAGTACATTCATATAGAAAACATCCTTAGATGGAAGCCCGTGTGGGGGTTACGATGAGCTAGGCTTCTCCGTCCATCGATGCAAGTAGACGCCCATTCTAGAGATGTGTTTATGTCCCTATGTACTGTATAACTTCCGGGGAGAGATCCTGGTACCATCATCCCCTTCCCTATCGAATAGTCGGGCGTCTTTTGAAGACTAAGGATCAAATGCCTCGGAGAAATGGACAGTGGGCATTTCTTGGTTCTACTTTTGTGGACGAGCACAGTGTTTAGGAAGGCCTCGGAAATGCCTTGTTGCACTGCGTTTTCCTCAAGGCTGATATACGAAGGGTGTGACAGAGTACCAGTATTGCCGTTAGAATTCAAATGATTGAACCTCATGCCAAGATGTTTAGGATTCCCCTCTTTGGATACAAGGGGAACCACCCCGAAAAAACAAAGTAAAAACTGACTCTGAGCCTTCCGCTAAGAGAAACAAGAAGAAGAAAAGGAAAGTATAACAGACCTGACCAGTAAGGGAGGTAGCTCCGGGGCATTAGCGTGAGGTTCAATTATTCTAGTTCTTACAGCACCGTAGATGGTATTCTGTAGAGTATCACCCTCAATCCATAGCTTAGACATCGCTCGTATCACAAATTCGCTATAGAAAGCTCTTTCTCTGAGTCCAAGGCCAGTCCTACTGGCATAGGTCGGATCCTCCCAATCAGGGAGGGGAAGCACTTAGAAAGGTCCAATAGTACCGGCAGCCCCCTTATGATTTCAATTGGACGGCATGAGGCGGGATAGCAGGGTACTTTTTATCAAGTTTTCACTTTTTAGGATAGCTCGGTCCCTCCTGCTCCATCACACGGTACTGCATAGCCTACGTCCTCTGTGGTATTTCTGTAGTAAGGATTGGGATTCCTCTTTCCGGGAATGCCCGCCGTGGACACTTTGATTGGAGTTCAGGTTTATAAACCACTCTTGCTAGATCATGAGGAAGGCTAGAAAAACGGTTCTGGGCGCAAATATATAAAGGCCCTTCCCGGCCCGCCCAATTCCATTCTGTGCTCAGTATCCCACTGCTCACAATACTAGGGGACCTGCCCACTTGAAGAAAATGGCCAAATCAGCCTTTCTCTCGATTCTGCTATCTGTAGCTACTTCGATTACCGCTTCGCCCACCCCTGGTTCGCCCGCTCATCCAATTGGGTTGGAAGTCCGCACTGCGATCGATACGGGACTTTCTAACATTCACCTAATTCGCAGAGGTCCTTTGAAAGATGGGGTAGTATACACCTACGGATCCTGTTCTGCCTTTTCTTCTCAGGACTCCCATCACTTCGTTTCAAGCACGTCCCCTGGCGATGTTATCCCTGATCGACTGCTGTGGAGAGTTCCCGAGGATGCCCCTCCTGGTGGCTGTATATCCGCATGGGGATTGAATGACGGAAGTTTGTACGGGCGGAGCCTTCCGTTGGACGTACAGGCAGGGCTTAAGAAGAGGAATCTTGCGAAGAGGGAGGTTAACCCCATTAAGATGGATAATAGTAGTGGGATTGATACTAGTGGGCCATGGTTCGACGGGGTTAAGTTGCTGCAGGATAAGGAGGTTCCACCGATTGTTATAGAGGAGTTGAAGAAGAAGAGTGAGTCACCGTGCACGAATATTGGCTATGACAATGAAGCATTGGTTCCCCTTTTGAACGATATGCTGATATGGAGGTTTGTAGAGATTGGTATTCTCGGCGCTGGAATGTCAGGACTCATGACTGGTGTAAGTTGGACTCTTTTGCCGCTATATATCACTTACTAAGGTTAGTAGTTACTATTGGACTCCCAAGGGTTTCATAACTGGGAGATTACAGAGGCATCACAGAGACTTGGAGGGTATGTGCCGGGCATACCGAACCAAGCATTTTTTATTTCCTGGGGTCCATGCAGCTGACTTTATCCAGCCGTGTGCACACTGAATACTTTGCCGGAGGCCCAACCACTAATGATTATCAGTACCAAGGTGAGATATCCACGCGTGATCGATTTTGGTTATATGATTTCTGACAATTTATTAGAGATGGGGCCAATGCGATGTACGGACTCCGATATCCCCACAACATACTTGGCTTACCGCTAACCTCCCCACAGTCCCTCGCTCAATCAAATACGCCGGAACAAACGAAACCCTAATCATCCGTGACCACCACATCGTCTTCCAACTAGCCAATTACCTCAACAACAAGAACAAGAACGATACGGACCTCGTTGTAAAGTTCATCAACTGGATTCAGACAAACCCAAATACCCGTTCCTACTTCCAGGGTATCAGGAAGCCAGATGGATCGGTGCCTACCGCAGCAGAAGCAGCGGCAGACCCTTCACTCAGACCTGCCGCCATAACAGATCCTAGTTATGAGGAAGTCCAGGAGCAATTGTCCGACTTGTATATGACGAAGGAGAGAGTTGCTGAGTTGGCCGATAATGTTTATAAGGCTCATAAGAAGACTATTGGTATGATAGCCCACTTCTCTAGACTAAGAGTGTAGGACTGATTTCTCTGTGCATCTAGATGAAGGGTGGGATGACTTTTCAGAGTTTGAGTACATTCATACTCTCATTGGGTGAGTCTCTTTCTGGACTATTTTATCGCAAAACAAGACCTGAAATGGTTACTGACTCATCATAAGAGCATCGCTTAATACCACGGACTTGTCAATTGCCACTGCAGAAACTATGGCCCGTTCGTTTTGGGAGGATTAGTAAGCAAATATATGTCTCTATGGTAATGCAGGTCAGACTAACGCTGGTGTCAGTATGGATAATGTTTATTTCTCTGCTACTGATTGGGTCACCATTGATCACGGTAGAAAAAAAATTTGGCTATCCCTGGGAAACCATTCTGAAGATTCTAACTAGTCTTCTATATCTAGGCCTTAATCGCCTTCCACTTGCCTTCGCGCCTACTGTCAAAGATAGGGTCAAATTTGGTCGAAGAGTCAATAGAGTCAACTATTCGAAATCAGCAAACAAGGTTACATTCTCCTGGAAAAATAACTACCGTGATAAAGATCACTTGACTGCGGAATACGATTATGCCCTAGTCGCCACTCCATTCTCGATAGCCAGGAAATTAAGGCTTCCGGGTTTGATACCTCCTCTTCAACTGTTATAGTACTGTTGCTAACTATCAGTAGCCTTTAGCAGTGTCCTTGGAAGAGCTATCGATAGGTTGGGCTACCTCAATGCATGCAAGGTAGCAATACAGTTCAGAACACGATTCTGGGAACACCTGAACCCACCTATCATTGGTGGTTGTACGACTACCGATCTTCCGCTCATCCAAAGATACTGCTATCCATCATATAACCTTAACGGTACCGGCCCGGGAGTGCTTCTGGCTTCATACAACTCGGCTAGTGACGCGGATCGGTCTGTGAGCTGGACAGATGATGAGCATATCGAGCACGTGTTGGAAGCTATGGAGGAGATTCATGGCCCTGTTGTAAGAGAGCAATACATGAGGCAGGTTCTCTCATGGGACTAGATGTGCACCACTACCATGTGCTGACTTTGATTAGGGCTGAACGCAAATGCTGGGGTCTCGATGGGTTTGAAGCCGGCGCGTGGGCTTCGCCGTATATTGGGCAGCATAAGTTGTATATTCCCTCCTACTTCCTTGTAGAGAATAATGTACGTTCACGTTCCCCCAACACATTCTCTTTCTTTTTTTACTACAGGTGTTGATTTTACTAGATCATCTTCGTTGGGGAACACACCTCGTATACCCATGCTTGGATTGCTTCGGCGCTAGAGTCTGCTGTTAGGGGAACCGTCCAACTGTTCTTGGAGTGGGGTCTCGTGGACGAGGCGAAGAATATCACCGAAACCTGGATGGGGAGATGGTGAGTTTTCAGTTGAATCCCTGGGAGTATTGAATAGTGCACTGACGGACTTTAGGATCACGGTCTAAAACTTGGTAACAGCTTTTGGCAAGGGTGCTAATGGGGGCGCTTGCTGTCGGTTGTTAGGATGGATTATGAGTTGTCTTTCTTTTGATATTTTCCTATCTAGCATATAGTGTGGGTGTCAGAACTGGTAAATAAAGTTGGGTGAATATTCCTGGTGGGCATCACGCATTATCGCCCATATCTATTGGCTCGTCACTTGGATCTAAAGTTGCTTGCAATAGTTTATTCCAGAGACACTACCCTCCCAAAAAAGCGAACCCGAGCCCCCAAATCCCCCCCATAAGTTCACATCAACCCTCTAACTTTCCCACAACTTCAACTTCTTGTCAAACGAAATTTTCCACCCCCCTTGCTCCTTCCTCTGAATCAAGTCCCAATACACCTGCGCGACAATCGGTCCATCGATTCCATTATATATCCCCCCCGTCTTCTCCTCCACCTGCATGGTAAAATAAAACCTCTTCCCACCCGCACCATACGTGGCAGCAAGACTCTCCACTAGCGTAGCACTCGCGCTCTTGCCCATAGCCAAACTCACCAACGTTGGCACGTTCATCCAGGGCAGCGGATTCCCCGTGTAGATCAGTGCCCTCGGCGCACCGTCGTCCCTCCCCAACCCCTCCCATCCCTCCACCGCCGCCTGCGCCGCCGCGTAAAGGGAAACAGTGTTCACGGCGAGCTCCTTGGAGATGGCTTCGGGGGATATATCGGCGAGCCAGTTATCGGCATTCTGCGGGAAGGTGGCTGCCCAGGCATTATATACTATCACGTTGGGAAAGCCGCCGAGGGCGGTAGCGGCGGAGGCAATGTGAGACTTGAGAGCTGTGGAGGCGGTCAAGTCTGCAGTTATGTGGTGGTTGGAGGCGGTGGAGGAGGTGCTGGGCGGGGAGCGGGAGAGGGTGGCCACAGTGTAGCCCTCCGATTGGAGTTTTTTGGTTATGCTTGCGCCGACGTTGCTGCCTGAGCCTAGGATTAGAGCTCTTAGGGTCATTTTTGCTTGCTTGTTTGGTTTGGTTTGGCTGGTTGTAGAAGAGTAGTGCAGTATGATCTGATAGTAAAGATTCTTGTAGTGAATTGGGTTTATGAGGAATTGATTTTCACGAGAGGCCTCACGACTTGTTTATATATTCGAGTCTATCACCACTACCACCGGTACTACTAGACTGTAAGCTAGGGGAACGGAACACCGAAAGCTTTCTTTCTTGCCCGCTTTTCCTGCCAGTTCATCGAATGTGGGACGCACTCGGAACACCGAGTAAACCAACGCATACGATTTCTCAGCACGGAATTCCTTCTCCTCAGGGTAATACGATTTTGGTGTTGGTATGATAGCTTAACTTAATCGTAGTCCTGTTCCCACATGGCTGGATATGGAATTCCGGTACCGGTAGTTGGTTATTGTTCTGGTGGTTGTGTATGTACTTGTACGAGTACTCGAGTACTAACTTAACGTTAACGGTAGTCCACTGGTGCATAGCTTCTCGCATGAGATGGCTTGGCGCCAAGGCAGACTGGTCAAGTACGGTTCCGCCGGACTTCTTCGTTTCTTTACAGAGTGGGCAAATTCACCTCGTACAAGAACCTACTCGAGCACAGCATACTACAGTATAATACAACATTAGACAAATGAAGCTTTACGAGGGTGATACGGAAACTAAGCCAAGCTTGTCGATAATCGAGTGTTGTTTTGGTGGATTATAAATGCAGATGTATGGTGCTTATGTGGATCAGTATCCGCGCGCCCTCCCGTGGGAAGTTTTGGAGTTTTCAGTTGGATTTGTAAGACCCCGTGGTGATGATGTGGGACGGTGGGACCTGTCTGATGTTATGTGGATGTCATGTCATGGGTGATCATGGTATGGGATATTTTCAGGGGCGGTGGATAATTCTTGAGTGGGGGGGGGGTGTTGGATTTCTGATCAGTTGCTTTTGTTAGTTTAGAGGAAGGGGTGAAGTACCGGTATGAGCTGAGCGAGGATCAATTCGGGTCGTTTAGTAACCATCCAAAGGCCAAAACACACCAAAATCGATGGTTTTCGAGCTATCATAACCCAAACACCATAATATTATGTAGAGGAGTAATCTGCTATAACAGCACCCATGCCAAAAGTGTGGGATTTTTTCCCCCAATTCTAATACCGTAGAGTAGTGAGGAGTGGAATGTCCTTTCCTTCAAGCCCCCTGCCAAGACTAGGGGTTTTGAATGAGAAAAGTACTGTACATTGGAACACACCTAACCCAGTTCATAGGCCCACAACTTTCTACAAAGCCAAGATAAAAACTGAAATAGATATATATTATACTCCAGACATTCTATATTTTTTTCAGAAAAACTCCAAAGTTGAGTTTCAAGACATCCGTGGAAATATAATAGCTCGAAAGCCTGCAATTTTGGTGTGTTTTGGCCTCTGTATTGTTACTAAACACCCATATTGGGATTAGGGCCCCGGGTGATATATTGTGATTCTACTGGCGCATGATATCTTATAATACGTTGTATCGGAGCCCATATCGTAGTTCAATGGCATGCCCATAGCACACTAATGCAAGAAGCAAGAGAGACTGGGGGTCTTACTAAAAGAGTCAAGTGGTATCCTATTTAGCAAACCCCACATACCTACTATCAGCAGTAGATAAACACAAGGGCTGTGATGTCTGTGATAAGAAAAGGCTTTCCTCCACGAGCCCTATCCCTATCCCAATCACAAACGCGCCAAATCCTAAGTAAAAACAGTCACTACCCATAACAGTCGAAGTGCTCATCTGTTCCTAGTAGATCCTAGTAGGTCCCAATTAGGCGATCGGTTCTTTTCACCCACCGCGCATAAAAGTAGCTATCATACATAAGCTTTCCTAACTTTGTCCAAACAACAACGACCGCCATCCTTAGGGGTCTGCGATATCTCAGCGAAAACGGTAGTCATGGAAGACTTTCACGAAAGTGGGGAAATCCCGCCAGCAGGCACCCCAGCACCTGCAAGGAAGAGAACATTTTTCCTGATTCAAGTCAACGACACCAAACTCGGCATGGTTGTGTTTGAGCTGTATAACGATCAGGTTCCTATCACTTGCGAAAAGTATGGCTCCCCTCCTCATCCCTCCCGAAGGCTAGTTTGTGCACTTTTCTGATTTCACTTCTTTTTTCCTTTAAGTTTTCGAGTTTTGTGCACGGGAATGGCTGGAAGGGTCACACACCCACGTGGCACCGTCAATAGACTTCACTACCGTGGAACCGGGATTCACTGCGTTATCAAGGACTTTATAATTCAAGCTGGTGATATTACCAACGGAGATGGTTCTGGCGGTGCGAGTATCTACGCGAATGGTACTGAGCCGTTTAGTTATGAGGGTTTCGACAAGGAGAACCTGGGGTGGAGACAGATAGATTCGGCGGGGCTGCTGTGCATGGCTAACCGTGGGGGGAACAAAACCAATACAAGCCAGTACGCACCTCCCCCCTCCCTTGGATTAAATTGCAACCTCTGACAAATACAGATTCTTCATAACCCTCTCACCGGCTCATTACCTCACCCCCCTCTATACCGTCTTCGGCCACGTAATCGACGGGATGGAGATTATCGAGGAAATCGGAAAGATACAGGTCGGATATAAGGACTATCCGCAAGTTAAGGTCGAGATAGTGGAGTCTGGAGAGCTCACCTCGTTAGGTCAAGTAAGGGTGCTGTCACCCCCTGTCCCCATCAGATGTAGGCCCCTTCAAAAGGTTCCGGTTATGCTACCCCAGCCGAAGTCCGCAAAGAATAATGGTGTCCCTGCCCCAGGACATAAGAGGACTCATAGCAAGCAGTCCACGGTGCTTGAGACTCAGCAGGAGGCGGCGGCAGTGGCAGCAGGGAGAGGGGACGCGGACGAGAACAGGCACCCCAAGAGGAGGGCTGTGATGTTCGAACAGAGAGATAACGATTATGACATGGAGGAGGGCGGGCCGTCTACTCAACCTTTCGCCGAGAAATATCATGGCCCCGGCCATTCCCCTCATAAAGCCCTTCCACCTAGCAGGAGCCGGAGAAACGGGCCCCAAGACCAAAGACTGTCGTTGGCCAAGAGTCGTGGAAGGGGATGTCTCTATCCAGGAAACTCTAATGAGGGTGAGTGCGCTAGCAATGAAGAGGAGGGCAGAGGAATATCTAGGCATTGTGGACTTAGAACCGACCCTAGTAGAAATAACTACTACGACAGGTACGACAACCGAATACCCTCTGACAGTATCCTAATTGGCGTCTCAGCGGAAGGCTTATCTAATTTCACTGAATTAGGAGATGGTTTAGCCATGGAATGCGTAGAAATAGTGCTATTTAGCCTTGGAATGACTCTTACTTTGTTATCATACCACCTCGGAGGCATTGCTATCCATGTAACAGCCATTTAGTCTTCTCGTTGCTACTGGTAGTAGTATCTTCGTATTTTACTTATGATATATATCACTACTTCCGCAGGCTTGCGCCGAAATAAAAGCATTCCAGGGCCTTGGGTCTTCCGATTGCTCTCTAACGAGGCCATGATGGTCGTGTGGAATTTGAGGAATTCCAGTTCCGGTGTCCAGCTTTCCTGCATTTTATATCTGAGATATACCACAAGCCACCAAGAACACGAGATTCTACTTACGGAGAGGCTGGTGAAATGCCGGTGGCAGTATGAGTGATTTACTTCTATCTGTAATGACAAGAGGAAAGACAATACACTAATTGTGCGACAATTGGCCCAGAATATCTCTAGCAGACTGGAGAGCGAATCCGATGCCATCAAATGTGTTTGTTGAAAATGTTCTGGGTTTGTTACTGTATTAGGTAGACGAGTTGGTTTCTCGGTGCGAAATTGGATTGAGGCACAGTTGTACTAAAAATGAATGCTTTTCCGGTATGCTGTGGCTCAAAAACCGGTATCATCCAGCATATTACAGCATATCCTAAAGTGGGCATATACCGGTACTGTACCAGCGGTTAATCTGGCTTATATAACTCGAATAAATTTTCCTCCCCCGAACCCTTCTCAGACAAAAATTCCAGTCCTTTGCTCTCCAGCGGAGGTGGTGTCCTAGATTGAAAACTCTTGGCGTTTCGATTCAGCTCAATCTACCCTTGGCCCGCCGGAAGTTCTGCGCTGCCGTAACTTATTCCCTTTTCCTTGTTCCCTTTCCTTTGGTCTTTCTCTTTCACTCCGTTCGACAACCATCCACCAACATCCATTCTCATTACGACCCTCAACTATTACCGTCGAATTCATCAGTTCTGCGGGTTCAGTCCATCTTCTACACATACCCATTGTACAGGTAAGTTTGTCTCTCTTGGAATTTGGAAGATAGAAGGGTTTTCCGGGGTGGGGTGGTACGTTTCAACTGACATCACGCGTCAATCGCATCCTATTTCATCGTAGCCCCCGAATTTTCCTATCGACCTCACGTTCACCCACAACCATAGCTCTCTCTCAATTTCGTCACCCAACATCGATATTCTTTACGTTTCCCTCTCCACTAACCAAGATCAGATCTCTCTTTCTCTTTCTCTCTTTTTTACTTGCGAGGGATCTTTTCCTTTCTCTTTTCCTTTCTTTCTTTCTTTGATTGTTGGCCATGGCGGAACATAATAACTCGGACGACGCTGATGCCGCGTTTCTCAACGCGCTCAAAGCCGAGCAGGAGATGGCTGAAGCCAGGCAGAAAGCCAGCGAGCTCGGGGAAGAATCTGAGCCGATTGGCGATGAGCCGGGAGAGAGAGCAGAACAAGAGGCTACTTTTAGGGAACTATCTGATCAAGTTGAAGAAGACAATCATTTACAAAGTAACGAGTCGAAAGACACTTCGACTGCTGCTTCTGGTGCTACATCTCTTCTCCCAGGTGTTGCTGTTGCGAGTCCTGACGATGGCCCCTCGAGCGTCAACGGCTCGGCAGTGGGTGATTCTGCCGCCCAACCTCTCCTGAATGCAAACATGGGCGCTGGCCCAAACACGCAAGAATCGTCCGCAATTCCCTCCCCTTCTGTTACTCCCGTTGGTGCTCTTGTTCCTGATGAGAATAATAATGACTCTGTTCCGCACGCGCTATCTGTTACCTCTCCCACTGCTGGTTCTAATAATAATGATTCCCTTCCTGTGTCGTCTACTACTCCTGCTCCTGTCAATGCCCCTTCTGCTGCTGTACCTGTTCAAAGCCCGGTTCAAAAGGGGAATTCGAACGTTGCCAATAAGAGGAAGAGGCTTCCACAGGACATTGTAGGACAGCTTGAGGATAGGATCGCAGAGGATCCTAGAGGCGACATTGACGCCTGGTTGGCTTTAATTGAAGAACATAGGAAAAAGGGCAAATTTGACGATGTTAGAGCTGTTTACGAGAGGTTCTTTGTAGTATTTCCAGCTGCGGTAGGTGTTTCCGCTATGCCCAGTTCACTTTTCGTACATCCATGTACTGGTGATATGTGGAAGCTTGTGATGTGCGAAATCGCGTGCTAACATTATCATCTATTTTAATACAGGCTGACCAATGGATCTCTTACGTTAAGATGGAACTAGCGAACAATGAGTTGCAACATGTTGAGCGCATTTTCCAGAGATCCTTGTTTAATGTCCCCAATGTTGAACTCTGGTCAATGTACTTGGATTATATCCGCCGCCGGAATAATCTGACCACAGATACCGGAGGAAAAGCCCGTGCGGTTGTTAACCAATCTTATGAATTTGTATTGAACAATGTTGGATGTGACAGGGAAGCCGGGAGGATTTGGACCGAATACATACAGTTTGTGAAAAGTGCGCCCGGAAATGTAGGTGGCAGTGGCTGGCAAGATCAGCAGAAGATGGACTCCTTGCGAAAGGTATATCAGAAGGCTGTCACCATGCCCGTTCAAGGCGTCGAGCAGTTGTGGAGGGAGTATGATCAATTCGAACAAGGTTTGAACAAGTTAACGGTATTTGCATCCCCCCCTAGAAACGATCCGATTCCCAGTGCACTAACACGGAGGTCTTGTGGACAATATAGGCGAGAAAATTCCTTCAAGAACGCTCCCCAATGTTTATGACTGCCAGAGGTTGTCTTATCGAGTTATCCAACATCACCAAGGGCCTTAGGCGTGATACGTTGCCTCGCTTGCCACCTGCGCCAGGGTACGAAGGTTACGAGGATTACACCAAGCAGGTTGAGCTATGGAAGAAGTGGATCCAGTGGGAAAAGGGCGATCCTCTCGTTCTTGCCAAAGAGGATCCCGCGAGTTTGAGTACAAGGATTATATATGTCTTTAAACAAGCTCTTATGGCTTTGAGGTTTTGGCCAGAAATCTGGTTTGATGCAGCAGAGTGGTGCTTCGCAAATGGAATGGATGACCAAGGAGTAGATTTCCTCAATCAAGGAATGGCTGCGAACCCAGAGAATTGCCTTCTACATTTCAAGTACGCTGAGAGACTGGAAGCAACCACCATCATTGAAGGTGGGGAAGAGGCACTTATACGAAAGGGTCAATTGGTTAGAAAGCCTTACGATGATTTGCTCAACATGTTATACGAGCAGGTTCAGAAGATTCAGCGAAAGGAGAAGGAAGAGCTTGCCCGAATTGAAGATGCCTTCGAATTAACCAACCCTCGTAATGCGCAGGATGACGACGAGGACGATGACCCCACTACGGCTGCAGCTAGGGCAGCTAAGGATGCTCAAGTCGCGGCATTGAGGGAGGGCACAAAGGCGCAGCTTCAGGTAATGACAAAGACTATCTCAGCTGTATGGATCAACTTGATGCGTGCAATGCGACGCGTTCAAGGCCATGGCAAAGTGAACGAGGCACTAGGTGGAAGTCGTCAGATCTTTGCGGACGCAAGGAGGAGGGGCAAGATTAATAGCGATGTGTATGTAGCAAGTGCACTGATTGAATACCACTGCTACAAAGACCCTGCTGCTTTGAAAATCTTTGAGAGGGGGATGAGGCTTTTTCCCGAAGATGAGAATTTTGCGTTGGAGTATTTGAAGCACTTGGTCGCTATTAACGATATTACTAGTAAGTTTCAATCCATCCATGGATACTAAGTGTTGTTTCTCTAACTGTTCCTAGATGCAAGAGCTGTGTTTGAGACTTTTGTTGGCAGAGTGGTAGCTGAAAAGGCTCGAAAGGTGTATGAATTCTTTTACGACTACGAAGCCCACTACGGAGAGCTCGGGCAGGTTTATAAAATGGAGAAGCGCATGAGTGAACTCTATCCTACTGGTTTGTGAAAATTCGTGTCACAACTCGAGAGAGCATTCCTGACTGGTATCCTAGATCCATACATTTCTCGATTCTCGAGCAGATATGCCTATAAAGCCGTTGATCCTTGCTCGTTCCTTGCCGTTGTTTCCCCAGCACAACAATGCAAGCCTAAGTCGCAACTCATATCCCCATTGGCACCCGACCACCTTCCCCGAGACGGCCGTGACTACAGGGACCATCCACAGGCTCCTCCGACTGCACCAGCCAACGGCCGAACAGGTTCGCCAAAACGGCCTGCAAATGAGGAGTTATCAGACTCTTCCGAGCACCAGCGGCCCAGAAAACTCCATCGACCTGACTCTCCATTGAAGGGTGCCGCAGGTCGAAGGTTAGATCAACAAAAACGTGCCCAGCAGCAGCAACAGCAACAGATGATGCAGGGTCGCGATCGCAATATTCCGGACCGGGACGATGGTATGCACAGAGGGCTTGGACGCGGAGGGTATCAGCAAAACCAAAGACAGCCTCAACATCAACCCCAGCAGATGCAGATGCACCAGCCGCCCGCCCCAACCCAACTTCCCGACCTTATTATGTATCTTTTGAGTATTCTACCAGGCGCAGACAAGTATCAAGCGGCAAGATTTAGGCCAGAGGCCATGGTTGGGCTTCTGGGCAATATTAATTTGCCTAGGGATGTGCAGGCGAATAATCGTGAGTCTGCCAGCCACCATCGTTCTGTCCCACAGGGTCCAAAACGAAAATATTAACTACAATAGAACCATATTCGTATCCGAGATAAATCTTTCCTTTTTCGTTTTATTTCTTTTCTGCTACATGATTTGTGGGTGGTGGTTGGAAGTGGGGAAACAAAAAAGGGGGAGATATTATGTACTTGGGAGAATGTAATGATATGAGCACAAAGGTGGAAAAAAAGCCTTTCTTTTTCGGACGGAGAAAAAAAACTGGAATGGAGTAAGGCAGGAATTGTCAGTGAACTCTGTCTACTTTTTTTTCCTTTTTTCCCCCTCTTTTACTATCCCTTCTCTTTATTATTTTCTGCTCTTTTCCACTTATAGTGTACATGTCTTACGATAACATCATTCCATTATCAATGTGCCGGTGCGACCTTGTTGTCTCTTTTTTTTTTACGATACAAGTACATACTCGTACTACCGTACTTTTCTAATTTTCCATAACGACTACTGTACCTTACGAAGGTACAGCACCTAAGTTTTGAATATTTTACTAGCAGGGGTGTTACGCTAGCAGGGGCCAAGGCAGCAAATCGGGTATAAGGACAGCGAATTGGGTATAGTGG
>Ga0307513_10001091_pt1 | contig 39398 bp, 37 predicted proteins | sample 15_EM_MG_FD_202174 | JGI IMG/M metagenome (GOLD analysis project Ga0307513, IMG submission 202174) | Populus trichocarpa ectomycorrhiza microbial communities from riparian zone in the Pacific Northwest, United States - 15_EM | ecosystem: Host-associated > Plants > Roots > Unclassified | place...
TTGTAACTATATATGAGAAATTATGTTAGAAAATGCTTTGTGGTTTATGAGCTACAAGTAGCTAAAAATCGCTGTTTTTGGTGCAAAAAGGCCATTTCACCAAGACTTTTGGGGAGGTGCTTTACTAGTGTTGCTTAAATGGAGAAGCCGCTGGACTGTGCCCAAGCTAGAAAATAATAATTTTCAGCTCAACCAAAGAGCCAGAAAAGCCCTACCGGTAATCCGCCTACCGGTATCCAAAGTCCGCCTCAACCCTCGACGCTAGGAAACTCCCCACAGCGCTACGGTGCCTATATCTGTTAGGTCACTCACAGGGGAATCTGAGAGCGATTACTCACGCGGCGGAGTTGAAGCCTCACAACCAAGATGGCAACCCCGGAGGCATCGCGCATAACCATCCAGAGTTCCGGGAATTGTCTCAAGGGTTTTGCTTGTTACTCGAGTGGTATGAATTAAGCACGTTTCACCTACAGCAGCTAGGAGTGAGTTTGACAAGATTGGCTAATAACTCGGGTACTGAGCACAGTGCTCTACCGGTAGACAATCCATGCAACCACCAATAGCACATGTACCCCAAACTAGCCCCAGTACCCTGCTCTACACGCTTTGTTTGGGCAATTTCAAATCTTTAACGTTTTTATGATGATACGAGCTCAGAGAGCTACCAATCTTATCGTCCCGGTAGGAGTCAGTTGGTTTTTCTTCTCGCCATGAGCCACCGAGACTAACTTTCCCAATTCATAACCCTGGTCACTTGCTCCGGAACTAGCCGGTTATGTTGGAGCATGGAACGCGTCTGCCTTCTCGTCGAACCACGGCCTGACTTATTCGCGATTTGGCTTTCGTATCGGATTCGTTCGTGCTGTCATGGCCGCTAAGATACCAGCTCTTGTCGCCGGCGCTTGTGCGGTATAGTACTAGTACGGTGGTGCCTTTAGCCCTAACACGAGCATAGCCTTGCACGACATGTCACACTTCATAGCCTTCGTTGCACAACTGTCGTACGGGTTTTGATATGCCCTAGCCCTAGGTTATAGGTCACAGGCACTTGAGATGCGGGGGTTGGCTACCGCATCTATAGATGGCTGCTGTGAGAATTGAAGGGAAAGTATTCACCGTATCGCACTCGCTTTTGGAGTTACGCGGCCAGGTTAGTGCGGGCAGATATTGGGCACAGGCACAGGCACAATATAGCTAAGCTGCAAGGGACAGGGAGCCTTTCGGTTACCCGTTCGGTGAGCGCCTTACTAAGTGTTTAGAGACCCACTCTCATCATGCTCTTAGTATCCGGATATGGACCGTGGTACCGGTCCATGTAAAAGTAGTTTTCACGTACAGTTCGTATTTTCGAGGGAAAAAAGAAAAGAGGAAAAAACACTCATATTTGTATTCCGAGTCTCATCAGGTATGAAATCATTAACCAACAGCCACCAAACCGGTGATGTATCACGAAAGCGGATGATCATCACAGGTGAAAAGAAACTACTTTGGCGAAACACAAACCATAACAGCGTCCCCGGAAACACTCTCGTACAAGCCCATAGCATTGCATTGCCGAATAACCACTTCCTCCATCGCAACCCTCACGAGATAATTTCCCCCTGGGTCACTGTTAGCCTGTAGACTCTGAAGGAAGAAAAGGGCTCACCATAGACCCTACTAATCCCTTCCCAGACACCTGCCACAGCCTCCTCCAACTCCTCGCCTGTCCACGGCCTAGGAAGGCGCACTATCCCCTTCTGCTCATCGGGGATAGAAGCGTAGCTGGAAACCTTTTCATCTGATTCGGCCGCCCAAAGGGGCTTATCAGCGGCCCTGAGTGAGTGTGTGTCTGCCGGGATGAGCACCATCAGGCGCGGCTTCCTACGGGACATCTGGTTCATTGCGGATATGACCTGTGTAGCTATCCCGGGGACGCCCGCTACCGCTCCACTCTTCTCGCCTGCGGCAGCTGCGGCCGCAGCGGATGAGGAAGAATGCGTGAGCTCGTGATATGCCGGCAGCGTGCTGGCCCATCCGCTGCTACTACTACTAGCAGCGGCAGCAGTAGTCGGAGTAGTGGTGGGAGATGCAGTATAAGCTCCAACCCCACTAGGTTCCTCATCCAACCTTCTAGAAGTGAATAGACCGCCTTCCAACCTTCCTAGTCCCTCCCTGGATTCCGCATCGTACTCTTCCCTCCCTCTACTCCCCAGATTGTGCTTCTCCCAAATTCTCAAGGATCCACTGCCCAAACTCGCTTCGTGCTGATTCACCCTATCCTCCGCCTCCGGAAACGGAATCCCAAGTGTTTGAAAAACATCCCGAAGCGAGGCTGGATGAAGCGTTGCCGGGGGCAGCGTTCGCGTGGAGAGGTAGGTTGCCAGAACCGAGAAGGAGTCCGCTGGCAGGTTCAACTTCGCTACGTCGTCTGGCAAAGAGGTCGCGGCCAGGTCGGCTAGTTTGCTATAAGGGTAGGAGAGAATAGAGGATTCGGGGAGGTGGAAGAGGTGGTTTGAGACTAGGAAGGGGATGAGCTTTTGGCTGGACATTTTCTTCGTCTTTCTCTTTTGCTTCTGGGTTCACTGATGTTTGGTAGTTGATGACTACGTGGGTTGGGGTGATGGTGGTGGTGGTGGTGGGGTGAGGACTTCCAACTGGCGCAATAAGAAGTGGGCTGTTGCCACGCAGAAAGAGGGGGGAGGGAGGAGGGAAGTTCGCCACAGGTGGTGGTGACGGTGCTAATGGTTGTTGTGGGGGCAATCCTCACGTCAATGATTTCGAATCAGGTTGTATTATCATATCAAGCCGTAGAGGTCGTAGTGTTGCATTCTCAACAATTAGTATCGGTATCTTCCACTACACTGAGCGAGCTGACACCACGTTCGTCGGAGCTGTGGCATGGGGACCTCTCAAGGCGGTATTTTTTTTTTGGTCGGAGGTGAAGGGGGTGTGCTTGTAGAGTATGCCTCGCCCCTTCTCCTTGGACTAGACTACAGTAGCTCGCCCGTTTCTTCTCCTCAAAGCGCTTTCGCTCTTGCGAGGCGGACTCTACTAGTCATAGGTTCGCGATGTGCTCCGTTGGAAGACAACCTATCAAGGATTTTTCGCGGTATCACAAACGATTCCTAGAATTGTACTACCGCACACATACTCGAGTAGCTGAAACCCGTGCACTCCCTTGTCGAGGCGAAAAAGAAAAAAAAAAGCCGGTAGGATGTCCAATAAATCGTGCATCGACTCCTTCCCCACCGTATTTGTGTTTATCGGGATACGCTTTATTCCAGAGACTTGCAGGCAGGCAGTGCACATACCCTCCAACCAAACACCGATACCAGATATTGAAACATTACCCTACTCTATTAGACTACTCGAGTAACACCATTCCCCCTTGGGGAGAAAGAGGGGTTCAGGATTAATATCGTCATCGTGTAGCATTGGTGCTGCTATGGATTGTAGCAGGCAAATTAGCCCACCGGTCGGGTACTCGAGTGTAGGTTTAGCTCCTCTGCCACTAGTCCTTGGAGGACCTACAGTTACGAACGATCGGGTACGTTCGTTGGCCGGACGAAGGAAGGCTTGTTCTGCCTTGCATCACGTGTAGAGGTGAGGCTCAACGGGGGGTAAAGTTACCGTAGTATGATGCGTACAAGTCAGTCTATCATACTCGGGTAGCTTTACATTGCTAGGATATGGGCGTATGATATGGTATGAGTGCTCGGGGAAGTGAGTAATGAAGGAGAGAAGGGAGGAAAGGGAACAAAAGTGCAGGTGGGTGGGTGGTGGGTGGTGGTTGGTGGTACAGTAGTGGGCGCTAGTGGTGGTAGCAGAGGCTAATTGTATCGTAACCTATCGTTTCGTGTGATGTATGGTAGTGGTGAGGACTCCGGGATGGGAGTATATAAGCTCGGGGGTCTTCTCTTTTTCTCTTTCTTTTGGTATTCTATTCGCTTGCCTGTCTGTTCGTTTGCTTGCGTGAACACACTCAATCCGTACATACCTTAAGCTCCTTTCTTTCCCTTCTCTATCTCTTGCACACTTCTTTCGGCTAATTGAGCTATCAGCCCCTCTCTCCCTCCAGCAAACGGGCGATAAAAAACTGATCGCTCAAGGAATTAGCTTGGCCTAATTAGGATCCACCAGCGACTCTAGCAACCATGTGGTATCATGTCTCTGAGGTATGGAGCTACCCCTTGCTCTATCTCTCTTATTGATAGTGAGGTGCTAACAACATTGCAGCCAAATAGCTACCTGGCTATAACAGGTGTGAACATCGAGACGGTGCGCATCGCAAAGAAAGCATTCGTGAAGCCGCTGCAGAAAGTCACAAAGTTCTCCATCACGCCTTTCGATTTCTCCCTGCAGCTGCAGGCGATGACTATTGAGAAGTTGCAATTCGCACTTGTATTGCCCAGCACCTAGTTTTGGGGGATAATGAACTGACAGTTTTGCAGCCGGCGGTATTCACCATCGGTCCCGAGGACACTCCAGAAGCTCTACAGAAATACGCCTCCCTGCTCACCGGTCAGGCGGGCGATGTCGGTAGTCAATCCAACAGCAGCGGCCGCGGGCATGTCCAAGACATTGTTAAGGGCATTATCGAGGGCGAGACTCGAGTGATTGTTTCCGGAATGAGCATGGACGAGATTTTCAAGGAACGCAAGATGTTCAAGGAGAAGGTTATTGCAAACGTTCAAGGGGAATTGTCTCAGTTTGGGCTCAAAATGTTTGCTCCCCTCCCCTCGTGGTTTTATTGATGGTGATATTGATTTTTTGAGGGAAAAATAGTTACAATGCCAACGTTAAGGAGCTACACGACACTCCCGGCAGCGAGTACTTTGCCTTCCTTTCTCGCAAAGCGCATGAAGGTGCGCTCAACCAGGCCAAGATTGATGTCGCGGAGGCCCGCATGCGCGGAGAGATTGGAGAAAAGGAGAAGCAAGGCCTTACGGCTCAGCATATCTCCAAGATTGAGGCGGATACCGCTATCAAGGAGACTGAGCGGAAGAAGGACAAGGCTACTGCCGAGGCTTCCTTCTCCGTTCGTCAACAGGAGCTGAATATGGAGGTTCAACAGGCGACAATCAAAGCTAAGCGTGCTGCGGAGGCGAGAGATGCTGAGCTTAGTAAGGATGTTGAAAAGAAGAGGGCGGAGATGGAGTTGGAAAGGTTGAGAGCAGTGGACGTTGTCAAGAGTGTTATCTCCAGGGAAACACAAGAACAGAAGGCTGATGCAGCGGCATACACGACCAAGAAGGTATTGCTTCAAAAACCAGGTCTATCCGACTTGATTCTAACCATTTTCATAGACTGCCGATGCAGCAGAGTACAACGCTCAAAAAACTGCCCTCGCATCCCAATTCGGCCAGCAACGCCAGGCGGACGCTAAAAAGTACGAAACCCAAACTGCCTCAGACGCAAAGATGTACCAGCAACAAAAGTCTACCGATGCAGCCCAATACGAGACTCAGAAATCCGCCGATGCCCGCCAATACTCCACTGTGAAGGCTGCGGAAGCTGACTACCTTTCCCGCGTTAAGAAGGCAGAAGCAGACCTCGTCACCGCCGAAAAAGCCGCCCAAGCCACGTTCATCACGCGCAAGAAGGAAGCCGAGGGAATGCTGGAAATGGCGAAAGCCTACCAAGCACTATCCCAAGTAATGGGCGGCCCAGAAGGCCTAATGCAGTTCTTGATGATTGAACGTGGTGTATACGGCGATTTGGCGAATGCGAATGCCAAGGCAATCCAGGGTCTCCAACCCAAGATTTCCGTGTGGAATACTGGCTCCGCGGGCGGCGAGGGTGCTATGGCCGATCCAACCGCACCCTTAAGGAATATTTTCCAGGCGTTGCCCCCACTGTTTTCCACCATCAATGACCAGACGGGTATTTCGCCGCCTGCCTGGATGGCGCAGATGCCTAATGGTGCTCCTAGTGCAGCAGTTGCATCTAGGGCCGGTAGTGGGCAGGTGGTTCTTCCCAAGAAGGCCTGACTAAATTAAACTGCCAGTAGTTGAAGGGGTAAAATTATGGGAGCGGGGTATGGAGGATGTTTGCATCCGTCCAACCTGGATGACATATAATTCGGTCTTTCTTTTCATCTGGTTCATTTTTCCTTTTTTCTTCGCTTGTCTTCTTTTCTTTTGATTTCGCTTTACTCGGTTAGCTGCGTGTATTAGTGGTTTTGCCTGTTGGTTTTCTTGCTGGACTGGATGGAGGGGGGAGGGTATGGTAGCGTGGGTTAGTAATGAATGGAGTCTCATGAACATGCGTCTTCTCCGCAGCAGTTTCCTTACCCCCACCACGCCCAGCCTTTGTTGCCAGAGCGCAGAACTGCACCATTTTTAGTAGAACTGGAGAGAGCTGATTAGTCTTCGGGATATATGGTATCTGACACAGTAATATCTGATCGAAACCCCTCGCTCCTACTGACCATGTGTACCCGTTGTTGCGCCTGCACGACCGCCGTAATTCAGTGCCCGCGCCCGCAGCATTGGTGCAGTACTATACCACCCTGGTTTCCAATTGGGCGCACACAGTCCACTTTAGTGCCTTCCAATACCAAACCAAGGACATAACCCGGTTGCTAGCCCTCATCACCAGGCATTATCTGGGAAATTGACAAAAACATACTAACCGAACACCCCCTTCCCCGAAGCTAGAAAAACTATCGCAAGGCGTAATCAGCACTGCACTGTGCCCGGGATAGGGATGGAGTATCGAGATCTTCAGAGGATTTTGTACGTGGGGCGAACCAGTATTGTCACCAAATACTGCTTAAGTGTGTAGAATCTAAACTAGAAGCCTAGGGAGCACCCAACCCAATTCCTCACTCCCTAAACAAAGCAATTACCTTCCTTCCTTCCTTCCTTCCTATCTTGCTCCTTGCAGACTGAAGTTGAAGTCCTGCGCCCGCACCGTCAGGGAGTACTTTTTTGCGCCAGTGTTCCCATAAAACTATTGGGAGGAGGGAGGGGGTTATTATATTTTGCCCCTCTGGTTTATAGCTAGTGTTGGACCGGACCTTTGCATCTGCGGGTGTAATACCGCTTTCCGGCGCCGGGGTGTTTGCTATTGGTGGGCTTTCTGCGGTGGTTGGTTGGGCGGATATGTGCCGGTGGGATGTATTGGTAGGTGCGGTGATCTGATTGTGGGCAGTGGTGATAGCGGGGGTTGAGCGGTGGAGTGGGGGGCCGATTCGGAAGTGGGGGATAATGTGTGGATGGTGACGGCGGGAGGTTAAATTGATTGGCGTGTAATATCTTAAGGGGTAGCGACGAGCACAGCTGCTGGGTGTGAGTGTGTGCGGGCTCTGGGGCACTCGTGGAGTTGCTAGGAAGAAGGTAGATAAGAGCTAGGCGGCAAAGAGGGAGACAAGAGGCTAGCACATCAGTTTGGTGATGCCAGGATAATAATATCGTGATTGAAGGGGGGGGGGGGATTGAACGGGAGGAACGAGTGATAGTCTGTGCAAAGGTAAGACCTTTCAATGGCTTTCATGAGTGGGGTGACGGTATGAAACAGTCACGATGTTTTGCGTGCTGCTGCCTAGTTTTCCCCTTGATCATCCACGTCATATCATACGCACGTAACAAAGGCCAACCCCGGTTAGTCATAGGACCTCGCCTCCCTTGCCCCACTGACCTTTCCTTCCTTCCTTCCTTCCTTCCTTCCCTCCTTCCCTCCTTCCCACTGCTTGTGCACTAGTCTATTTCGATCTCCACACCTTCGACTCTGCGTCAGCCTACTCTTGCTCTGCACCCAAAATTCTTCTCATTTGTTGTTTTTCTTCACTAGTGCGTCCCCTTGCGGTTTCTTGATTGTCTTGTAAAGTAGAATACGAGTACTGACATACTTTTTCCTTCTTCCGTTCTAGGTCTCTTCTTGCCTAACTATGGCATCATCACTCCCTTTTTACTCTTCTCAACAGGAGAAAGACAGTCACTTGACAAGTAACCCCTCTTCACTGACAATGAGGTTATTTTCTTTCTTTTTCTTTTCCTAATCTCTTGTGGACAGTGTTGCCATCTACCTTCGACTCTTCCTCTAAAAGTCGTCCTGTTTCTCGTTTTACTTCACAGGTGCGTCCCTGTGCATTTTCTTGTCTCATAATATTGACCTTACCTGGGGGTTTTTTTTCTGCTCAAGGTCTCTCGTCGTCTACCAACGAAATTGTCTCGGCCTCTCCTCTCTTTACTACAAAAAAGACACAGCCTCCGTACAAGTGAGTCCACTTTCCTTGTATTAATTACTCCTCATTACTTACCATTGGTTCTTTATTGATTTTTTCCTATTCTCTTATCAACAGTGTCGTCCATCCCTACCCACTCTCTCAACCTTGATGAGGAGTTTGTTGCAAACTGCTTAGCCATCTCTAGGCAGGTGGGGAACCAGTCTCCTGTCTCCCCTACAGATATGCTTGTCGCCCAGACTGTCTTCTTTTTTGGCAAGCCCTCGCTCTCAAACAATAGTGAGAGGATGGCCACCGATGATGTTGTCTCAAAGGAGACTTGCCTTACTGAAAAGTACCCGAATGCCTATAGTGACTTCTATGGCAGTGGCACTCCATGTGTCTTCAAATCTGGCCCTGAGTGGCAAGTGCGCAAGGGCCCTGAGGCCCAGGGCATTGAACGTGAGGCGCGTCCCGTCTATCGTCACCCTATTAGGCATACGTGGCTCTCTATTGGCAAGTGCATCTACTACAAGCTTGACTCCATTGGGGTGAAGTGGACATCCATCAACCCTCTCGCTTATGCTGATGCAGGGGAAGCCAAGCCCTTCTGCTCCCTCATTATCTCCATTGGTGTGAAGCCTTATTCCCTCCACTATGATGCTGCTGTTGCCGCTACCGCTGTTGTCAAGGAGATTCTGGTGGAGGCTGGCTTCCCAGCGATTGAGGTAGCCTTTGTCGAGTCAGTAGTTACTCGTTCTGTTGGTGCAGGCCCCAAGCTCCTCTCTTTCGACCCCCTTCTCGACAATGTTCCCGACCTTCGAAAGCCCTTCACTACCACTTTGGGTCTCCCCATTGCACCCCTCAAGTACCCCCACTTTGAGGGTACAGCTGCTCTCTACTTCCGCCTTGGTAATGACAACAATCGCACAGCTATCTTGACCTGTGCCCATGTCGCCTGTCCCCTTCCTGTCTATACCAACACGGGCATGACACACAGGAATCCAAGCCAGCCTCGTCAAGAGTTTGTAGCTCTTGGTAATAAGGGCTACAACAATGCCGTCATGTCTATGATGAACACCATTGGTCACCTTGTTGACTCAATTGAAGCCTGGAACAACGTGCTTGAGAGGCTAGGAGAACCCGTCAAGGGAGAGAACCGGAACATTACTGAGAGGCGCAAGGAGCATGTGGAGTTGGTGGCGAGGGCGATGAAGAAGATTGACGAGGTCAATGTGCTCCACAATGAGGCTACCAAGTACCGTACCACTCCTGACCAGCGTGTCATTGGTTTTGTGCTGCACTCAGAGAAGATCGGGGTCGCTGTTGAGCCCTACGGGTTCACCGAAGACTGGGCCCTGATTGAGCTGTATGACGATAAGATTGATTGGTCTACATTTAAGGGTAACAAGGTTTATATTGGTATGTATTTTTCTATATCTTTGTCTTCATTTTGTCTCCATCTCATTTCTTCTTCATCATATTGCATTTTCCACCACCTGTCTTTTCTTTAATTCTAGCAGACTGACATTTATTTCCTCAACAGGTGGTAACCTGTCAATTGGTGACTTTGGAAGCACAATGTTCCCTCAGGCTGCTGATCGAGCAACCTACTACTATCCTGAGGATGGCCTCCTTCAGGCCTACGGGGTCGTCCAGGACCATGAGATCCGTGACCCTCAACACCTTGACGTCCATGGTGAAAAGTGCCTGCTAGTTGTAAAGAATGGGTTAACCACTGGAACCACTGTTGGTCGAACCAATGGTCTTGAGTCCTTCACCCGCATCTATGATGAGTACGGCATTAATCAGACCTCTATTGAGATCGCAGTCTTGCCTTATGACAAGAACCATGGACGGTTTTCTGATCGTGGCGACTCTGGGTCTGTTGTCCTTGCTAGGGATGGTCGCATTGTGGGAATTATCACTGGTGGTGCTGGCCCTACTGATGAGACTGTCATCACGTACGTGACCCCCTACTGGTGGATCGAGCAGCAGGTCAAGGCAAAGTACCCAGGCTGCTTCCTCTATGATGTTGTCCCGTAGGTATACTAGTATCGTGCAATGCTAGAAAAATGGTGGGGTTTGTATCCCTTATAAAACAATAATGAAAAAGCCTTTTCAAAGCAGTAGAGAGAGATAAAAAATGAATGAAGTGAGCATAAAGTGAATCAAAATACAGATTGTACACCCACAAGGCCGGTGGGCATCAGTGACCCGATGTATTGCATGTTTGCATAAAGCCGGTGATATGGAATAGTAGCACAAAGCCCCAATTAGCAAGCTAATAGCTATATATCAATAACTTTCTCCTCCTCCTCCACCAAGTTCATTTATCTGATCAAATCCCCTGTTCAGATCCGCCGCCAACCCAATACAAGAAATTCCCCATTTGCCACCCACCTTAGTTGATCTTTTTCGCCCTTCTCTTTCCCTCTCCATCAGAGATCGCATTATTATTGTAGCCTGGTGGTGGTTTTGTCAGGGTTTTGTTGACTGATCGGGAGTGCCAGTGAATTACCATTTATTGGATAATGAGAGAGGTGATGATAAATGGGGTCCAACGTTGAGAAGAGAAGTTTTACAACAAGGCAATTGGGAAAAGCTGTGATGCTGGTTTTCAGAACTCACAGAACCCAACGCACTAGATGATATTATACAAGAAAATTTGTAATTATAAAAATAGGCGCTGGAGGAATTCATGGTGCCTCTTGAAATAGACATTCACGATCATAGCAATAAATCAAGAGAGTAAAAGCGAAAGGGAAGGACAGAAAACAAAAGCCTAATTAGTAACGTTGGGAACTGATGATTAGCTAGCGGGTAGCAGAAAACCAGCGGGGGGCAATATGCATTAGGAAAAAGCAGAAAATGACAGATGTGGTATAATATCTTTTCTTTACGAATGAAACTAGTTCTATAAGCTTGCACCCTAATCGAAACTCGAGATAAGAACAAACCTCAGAATAAACCTCAGTCAAAGTAGTGCCGCGTTCTTCCCTTCTCCACGGGCTTATCCAACACCTGGAAGCGAATCTAGAACACCCCAATCAGCACCACCCTAGAGAGCGTTATAATAACTAGACCAGAACGCACAGTCCCATCTCCCTTCTCCATATGGCTCACCAAAATAAATAACCCTCTGTACCTTTCCTTGCAGCCAACCTTCCAGCCCACAACTTCCTTCATGATAACCGCCTCATCATCAAACCAGCTTTTGACAAGCTCCAGCACTTCCAAGGTACCCTGCCGCTCCATATGCGCCCACTAACTCCCCCGCTGGAAGAACCCGTTGTTGAGCATCGGGTGCCGGATATCGGGTAAGAACTCTCTCTGCGGGGCCGTCGCGGTGCCATTCCGGGAACTCGATCGTGAACAAGGAAACCGAAGATGTCCTCGGCAGGGGAAGAGCACATAGTGCCGTGTACTGTGACATGATGAAAGGGGTGGGGTGTGTGGAACTGAGGGAGGTGTGTTTCGGACTTGCGCCGCGAGGGTAGGGAGGGTGGGCTAAGGAGGAAGAGATGGGGGATTTGGCGGGGCATCTCGCTGATGGGTTTTGGTTGGTTGTTGGCTCGGGGGATTCAGGCACGCGGCACAACCAATTGTGGGTTGAGTTAAACTTTTGCGCACGGACATCTCGGATGCTCGGCGGGGAAGGAGCTGCGCCGGGATATCTATTTTCCGTGAACGGCTTCAAGGGGGGCTCGCTTCAGCTATGATGTATGGATACGTTCAACACCAGATGGCATTGTAGGGCTGAAGCTCCCGCCAGTACGGCCTTGATGTTCATTTACCATCCATGTACCGTAGGCAGAACCCCCCCCCCTGCAGGGTAAACTTGTTGAATTTCTGGCTATTGTCTTCCATTGTCCTCGCACAACGGCTTTGTCTAAGGAGTTTCTTTCCGAGTCATATATCGTTCCGTTTTATTGGGTTGTATCTTTTGTCGTGGTGAGACATCATCGGTTGGGTCATGATTATTGGGCGGGCTGAAGAAGGGAAACCGGATCCTTCTGATGAAGGATCAAGTCACTTATGTTCTCTGTAAATGTTCGGCCATTCGGCCCTTTCCTTTGGTTAAGTAGCAAGAATCACAGAGCGAGTTCAAGTCGCGCAAAGTCTTTACCATTTCACTTCGCACATTGGGGCACAATTTCAATAAAACTTGTGAAGAGCCGCCGAGTGACGGGTGATGACGTGAGCTGACACTCTGTCAGTCTGCCGCAACCAGTTGCCTAGTCCATACTGGAAAGAATAGTTTGCAATATTTACACTATTATATGCGATCGGGAACTGGGAATTTCGTCTACGGTATCTAGTGGGGTTGTTTGGTACGGTATTGGATATTTGGAAGAGGGTTGGGACCACGGCACAGTAGCTAGGCAAGCTTACCGCGCGTTTGCGTGTGTGTGGTTCAGCGGCATTCCACCGGTGATTTTTGTCGCCAACCTCGTACAACACTCGGCTTGTGCCGCTTGGGTTTTTGACAACAACTGGACTACTCGCCCAAAAAATAAAGTCTGTCCCCGACACATTTACACGCTGGGAGCGAAGTTTAGAACCGTACTTCGCTCGTGGAAACAGGTAGTGTCCTTGTATAGTGCTCTAATGGGTAAAGGCCGGGGACAGACTCTTATTTTGGGCGAGTTTATCTAATTCTTCACTCTGAAATTCTTAGTATCATACGGCGCCCCTAGACTTTCGGATGATTAAAGCTGGTTCGGAAAGCAAGAGATAGATAAGAAGAAAATCAGACCCAATGATCAAACTGTTCTCAAGAATTGCGGTCGTTTTTCGGCCTGCGGTCGTTTCTCTCAGACGACCCCCTTTATCCCCTGAATCTATGCCAAGCGTTCTGTTCACATCAAACCACGATGACATTTCGTGATGTTCCTCGCCCTCTTCCGATACTCCATTTACCCGTCCGGCAATACCCGATACAGTCATTCATTGTTTGTTGATTTCCTCAGATTTACTCTGTGAGGGGGCTTCACAAAGTCTCACTCGTAGGTAATTGTGCTAATGACTCTACTGATTTAGCTTGGGTTATTCTTCTAGGGACCAGGTAGATTTCGAGTTTCTTCACATTCGCTCCCTTCTCCCCCTCAACTCCCATCTCCCCGCGATTCTCCCCGCAATTCACAATATTCTTCTCCTCGCGCCTCCCCTCCACTCTCCTTTTCGTTTTTCCTCTTTCCAACCGGGTCAACCCCCACCCCTCCGCCCCGTCAATTCCTCTTCTCACCAAACTCAGATCCTTTGTTTCTCCGTCATACCACACTCCCCTCGGGCAAAACATCCTCTCGGAAACTTCCATCTCTGCCCTCCTGCCCTCGCAATAACCCAGTTCACCTTCATTATGGACATCCAAACCAGCAACGTAATAGCCGACACTATTCTCAACTCTTCCCAACACTACCACGTCTCAGCGCTCCTTCCGAGAGTTCAAAAGATGCTCTTCGCGAACCCGGATTTATACCCTCTCTTCGTGAAGGCCATTTTCGAGAGTTGCCCTGGCACGGAGGTGCTCATGGAAGACACCACGTCTGAAGAGTGTTTTTCTTGGTTGCTGCAGAAGTGTTATGTTATCCATTTGATATAGCAGTGCTTCTCCAAGATCCAGAACGATGCGAAGGAGGATCAGGAGGATGGGAAGAGGGCGCATTGTGGCATAGCAGAGACCAAGAGGAATACTATCCTCCTGTAGGTCTAGAGATTGCTGGATTGTCTTGAGAACTGAAGAGCTTCGCTTTCTGCATCTTTGGATGAGCCACAGGGGTGGTTTTAGACTCACTGTCGATTATTACTTTGGTTGGTGCGTGGACCTTGTCGAGGGGTTTAAGCATGCCGTTTTATCCGATGACGAGCGCAAAGACTTGAGCGAGGTCGGTTAAAGGTCGTCGGGGCCAGAATGGGTTCTGGATGTTTCTGGGCATGAGGTGTATTGTGAAGGGGTTTTTCCTGTGGGTGGGTTGGCGAGAGTTGTTAGCCCCCTATTGAGGGATTATGGTCTTGCGGAGATGATAAGTATGAGAGGGGAAGAGTTGAATTCTATCGTGAATGCATGCTTTGTGTCCTTGGAAGGAGATAGCTGCGGTTTCTACTAGTGGATTGTATGTTGTAGTGGAAATTCACCTGTATATAATATTATTGTTCTGTCTGTAGGCAAATAATTCTTGAGTTGTGTTTTTTGATCTAACTCCTGACTAGCTGGCAGCTTGACTATGGAATCTACATGGTATAAGAAGTGAGCCTCTTTGGGACTGAGTTGGGTAACTTAAGTCAAGTAATACTTGAATAGATTCTATAGGTGCCTATCCAACCACCCGCACATCTCCCAAACACTAATTCGGTTTATAAACGACCGCCCGCACTTTGAATTAACATTTAAAAACCTTCACTTCCCTACCCCTCTTCTCGGAGGCCTTTCTAACCTTACCCCCAATTTCCCCTGCCCGGGCTTCCCCCCTCCACACTTTCTCACCAGCAACCCACTTAATAAAACCCCCTCTCCCATAAACCACGGCAGCTGCTTGCCCCCCTTTCAGCCCTCTCCACATCTTGAACCCACCATTCCACAAAGACTCTCGGAGAAACCCTACCGCGGGCCTTCCACACAAACCCCGCCACCTCCTCCGCCATAGCACTCCCGGTTTTGGTTCTACTCAGCACAGCACAAAATATCTCCGTCTCATGCGTGAGCAAGTTAGCAGCCAATTGCAGTGCAGGCATAATCCCGGTGCCCCCGGCAATTAACAGCCTCTTATCTAGCCCCCGCCCGTGTTGGTGTAGACAGGAGAGGTTCAGGCAACATGAGCGCAGGTCAGGATAGCTGTGCGCTTGTCGTTTTTGCCAAAGCGGAAGTACAGAGCGGCAGTCTCCTCAAAGTGGGGGTACTTGAGGGGTGCGATTGCGAGACCGAGATCGGGGGGGTGAAGGTCGGGGGCATCGTCAAGGAGGGAGTCGAAAGAGAGCAGCTTGGGCCCGGCGGCGAGAGAACGCGTGACTACCGACTCGACAAAGGCCACCTCAAGGGGTTGATTGATGTCGATTTTACGCCAATGGAGTCGAGGTCGTGGTAGATGCGCTTGCCAATAGAGAGCCAAGTGTGCCCAATGGCGTGACTGTAGACTGAATAATTTCCATTATATCCGCTCTTAGACGGTCATCCATTGCGTCAGGTTCCGAGTCCTCACCCAACTTTGTCCTCAAAAGTTCATTAGTGACTTCCTTTCTTGGACTCACTAGGATGGTATCCACGCTGGGGAAGTATCTCTCAACCTCAGGCTGGATGAAGGCCTTCCGGTTAAGAATAGCCGGACATTTGGCAACTCTTGGACGATAGCTTGCAGAGCGCTGAGAAGGCGAGTCCGATGCGCCGCGAGGGATTCGTCCAACCCGCCGGTACATATAACCACCCCTCGCCGTTGCCCAATAGCCACTTTCGGCATTTCGAGAAGCTTCGGAACCTGCGGGTGTACCCCGCCAAAATGCCTCTTCGCATCTTCGAAAGCTTTGCGTATGTTGTCTGGGATCAGTGTTCCCAACCGTCCCGGGCGGACTGCAGGGCCCTGGCGTCCAATAGTCCCGTCCGTCCCGGGCAGGGTTGGTATGGACGGCCGGGCAAGGCGTCCGTCCTCGATATTCACCGTAGGACTGCAGGTTGACGGCAGGGCCCTGCAGTCTTACTGGAAATGGTAACTCCCGGTAGGGCCCGGCCGTCTTTTTAATCGACGGGAGTCACCTGCAGGGCCCGGCCGTCCGTCCCGGGCATAGATCAGGACGGACTGCAATTTGGCGTCCGTCCCGGGCGAAGGCCCCCAAACTTGGCGTCTGTCCCGTCCTAGGCCAAAGACGGACGGACTAGACGCTTGGGAATACTGTCTGGGATGATTCCACCCCCCATCAACTGCTTCAGAATGGCTCCTAAAATGTTTGATGTGGTCTGTTCTTTTATACCGAGGTAGTCACAACACAAGCCCGGCAACAGTGATATCCTGTTCACTACTCTAAAAATGGTCGATGACTAGAGAGCTAGAATTGCAAGCAGTTAGTGATGTAAAATTTCACTATGGTTTCTTGTGTTACCTTAGATAAGTCTTCCCCACTCCTGGATCACCATGGCAAAAGAGCACGGAGTGAGAAGATCCATCTTCTATCGTATTCCCTCTCTAAAACTGACTCGTTTAAAAAATCCATTTTCTCACGCCCTCAGGTCGGCTCTCCCTTATATGTCGATGTCTTCTAGGTGGCTCCAGCGATGATAACAACTGCAGAACCTGATTCTTGTCATCCTGTACGGTTTTGTGGACGATTTGGTTGAAGCTGTTGACACTGAACGACCCGGTAATCCCTGATGGTTCATACCGTCCGAAGTTTGACCGATAGGGGGTGTCCGGAAAGGACGGTGGTGGTCTCAAGGAGGTCAAGAGCCTCTTCATAGATGAAGAAAATCATTTCCGGGCGGAAAACTGTGAGATATCACACCTCGGCATTCTACCCAATAGTTTCACGTCAACAGGCTGCAGCACCTCACAACGAGCCTCTTTCGAATACGCCAAGAAGATCTTGCAGCTTTTGCGGCTACAATAATCAGATAATCGCCCTTCCCGTACGCCAGACTGATCTAGGAAAGCCTCACATTCAATGCCCTGGGCCTGAGGGCCCTTGCTGACCGGCCATTCAGGGCCAGACTTAAACACACAGGGAGTGCCGCTGCCATAAAAGTAAAGAAAAGTTTTATCTTCGACGCTCAAAGAGAAAATATACCTCGTGACTTGCCAGCCAGGCTGTCTATATCCGCTAGGAATCTCAGCGCCCCATGGTCCTCTTCCCTGGTTTGACTATATCAAGAGGTGTATGATCTGGCACTGCGGCTCCTTAATTTGCATCCAAAGCATCCCCTCGGTGAAGGGCAATTTTGGACCAGCAAGGTCCACTACCTGTACCGGTAGATGTATGCTAAACATGACAGTGTGATGTGACTGGGTGGGGACGTTGCGACGGGTATTTTCGAAGGTGTGGGTGTGAGTGGTGAAGGTTTGGGGGTTCATGGTCTTTGATTGCGCTGATGGTATGGTGGGGGTGGCATAACATTTTCCATTGTTACACCAGCCAAGGAGATAGCAGCTACATTTAGCGAGACTGTCTAACTAATTAAGGTTTGCATGATAGTTCGAGCTCACCTCAGGTACGAGTATTAGAAGAGGGGCATGCGGGGATGGGTATTTGAGGATGGAGGGGTACAGTATGGGAGGAGGGTTATGGGATGAGGGTTATGGGATGAGGGTTATGGGATGAGGGTTATGGGAGGAGGGTTATGGGAAGGGGTATTGGAGGAGGGCTGTCGGGGGAGGCATGGAGGGGGAGGGGTATAGAGGGAGGGGTATAGGGGGCTCAGTGGGCGGGGTAGTTATCACTCTAAGTGTGCATTTTCACAGGTTTCATAGCACGGCTGGCCTTATTATTATCTATTCGCTGGCCACAATACCTGACTTGACTTGTAACTGCTGCATAATCCGGTGAAACTCTTCTCATGCCAAGGGGTTAGAATCAGGTGCGAACCATATGTAACCATTCCCGATTAGTTTACTTTAGAGCAAGCGTAAACTCGCGGCGGGTGCTATGTCGGTTCGTGTGTAATGTCGGGAAGAGATATACACACCGCGTGTAAGAACAAGAATTAACATTTGACGTCACTCTGGATATTCCAGTCTGTACCGAAGTACTGATGTATACTTCCCCTGCGTATCTGCGTGCCCGACATAACCCCCGAACCGACACAGCCCCCGCCGCGAGTTTACATAGCCAAAACACAGGCCAAGACTCCATCACACTCGACAATACAAATCTAGCTATTAATACCTCCAATCCCACCGAACCACCCTAGTCACTCCCTCCTCCCTACCGGTACCTTGTTCGCCTCCCCTCTTTTCCCATTCCATCCCTCAGAAGCTCACTAATAGCAGCGTGAATCTCCATAACATCCTTCCCAACCAGCTCCAACTGACCATACAGCACCTGGATCTGAACGTACGGGTCACTTTCCCCTCCTTCCTCGCCGTTAGCCGACATTCCTTCAGCCTCTGAGACTTCAAACGGGTACACTTCAAGAAGCGCAGCGAGACTTTCGAAGAGCTCCGCCCGAATTTGTCGGAGGATATTGCGTTGGGCGCGGAGGTTAGCGATTATTGTCATTTTTGATGAATTTTGGTTTGCCATGATGGACAGAGCAGACATTGTTGGGAGACCTAGAGCAGCGGCGGCGGCGGCGGCGGTGGGAATATATTACGGAAAGCTCTAGAAGTGTGAGGATAAAGGTTGGTACTGGGACTGGTTTTATACGGTGGAGGTCGCTTTTGGTTTGTGAAAGTCATGAAAATGTGATGGAGGATCTAACTTTCAGGATTCAAGTTCACAATAGTTTGGGCTTCGATGCCGCTGGATCTTTTCGGGAATGAGAGCCTGAATCAAGGTTGCAAGTTCTGGATGAAATTCGGGGTCGGAGGTGTTTGGCAGAATTTTCAAGTATACACTGGATCGCTAGAAATACTGTACGGTGCATCCAGTGTGAGAAGACAAAAGCCATATGTACTAGGTAGAATATTCCCACACGCAGTATGATCACTATTCAAGAAAGAGGAACAACAGCGCGCTAGCATATTCTTCCAAGTATCATACCTGCTGCACATTCCCTCTTCCTCAATAACAAAGCGAATAATCCCAGGAGCACCCAAGGAAGCAGAGAAATGGATGTAGGAAAAAAATCGGAACACTGTCTAACTACATTGACACATACATAGACTAGTAACCGACAGTAGGATGTTGGTAGTGGATCCGAAGAGCGGGGATAAAGAGGGTGAAATGGTCCTCTAGAGACAAGGGTAAGACGAAGGAGTAAATATTGAAATTAAAAACTTGAACTGTTATGATAATAATATTATGAGATATAATATCATAGAATCGATGACAGTGATTAGCCTGTGAAGAAAAAGCCCACAGGGCTTAGTGTTTTCCCAACACAGTATAGGATCAGTCCTCGGTGTGTTGGATCAGTTCTGTTAACTTGTCAAACCAAGCCTATTGTGGGATGGGGTAACTTCCCGGTGAGTAACAATCCAATTGTGAATTTCAGAATTTTGGTGGTCGGTGCGGTGTAACATTTTCTGGGGCTCGGCGTTCCCCGGCGGGCACCGGCCAGGGCTTTTTTATCGGAGCTGCGATAGCTCTAGAAGCAAGAGAGAGATAAGGAAAGAAAGAATCATCTGAAGATTGATGCTTTCCAGATTACAGTATTCTTGTGTCACCCTCTCCTTTCGACCATGGGTCTCTCCAATGCCCCCTTTACACGATAAACCTAGCACAAAACGGCGGTGTACCCAATACATATAAACAAGGCGACAGCATTGCGTAGTTACTCGTCCGTTGCCTTGGGCCCATCAACGCATCTGACGGTACCGGTATGGTAGTCTAAGCTGCCGGTATCTAGTGTTGGGCGGAACTTATCGATAAGGCCTGAGATCGCCTACCAGTACGTACTCGAGTACCGGTATGCGATTAGCCTGCCCGTACTGCGCAGCAACTCAAAGCACAAAGGCTCAGAACATTTATGGATCAGTGCTCAATACTCCCCTTCGGATACTGTAGCTGGCTCCTTTGTTCATACAAGATAAAAGGTTCATGCTCTCCTCGCCCAGTGCGGTGTGGGGTAAGGTCTCCTTTATGGTTTTTTTCTGCGCTCGGCAAACTGAGAAAGAAAATAATTCCATCCAGGAGACAACATGGAAGAGGCAGCCAGCAGCCATCAGGACTCTATCATCTCTCGATCCCTAATCAAGGCCCTTCAAACGGAACTGTTCAAGTACGATTTTCAGGGAACAACCCCGTCAAGCCCTGTCCTAAGACTCCGCCCTTTCCGGGCCAATTGACGTTTTACGCTTAATCTGCTGTGCAACGCCGGGTACAGACAACCTATCGCCTATCAGACAGAGGGAGCTTACATACATACCTAGCAGCACTTCCTCTGTAAAATTTATCCCACAAATTTTCAGGCCGACCGGAGGGGTTACCAAAGAGGGGCAACAAACATCGACGAAAAAAAGACAATTCGGACTCCAGCCCCACCAATTCATCATCCTCTTCGCACCAATTTTTGTTCTACCGCATCCCCTCGCTTTGCTTTCTTCAATAGCACCTACTTTTCTTTGTGCATTGATTCTATTGAGTTTTGACCGATTAAACCATGGATCCCGCGAAGCAGTTGCAAGCCATCAGAGAATGGTACGCTAAGCTGCGGCCAATCCGGGTGGATCTTGTTGGTGATTATGCTGGAGAGGAGTTCTTTGTAATAGAGGGGGATTCACTACTTCGCTGGGTTTTTACGGATGAAAGGATCGATTTTGATACTGGATTCCAACTCCTGCATGCCGTCTACGTCGTCGAGAGCTTTCTACAGCAGTTGAACGCCCGGCGGTGTAGATTTTCCGTGGTTTTCTTGGACAGTGAGTCTATCTTTTATCTTGACGGGTGTTTGTCTGATTGAGCTAATGGGATTAATACACTTTCCTCAGTTTCTCGAAACGCTTGTATCCCTTGCTTGCCAACTGCGGAGCGGAATGCCTGGAAATACCTTTTTGCCCGCTCGGCAATCATCGAGCACATGAAACGTATTGACCATCCCCAGGGCCTTGTTTTCACTTTTGAGAGTCTCGCGGATCCAAAATTTCGGCGATATTTAGATTCTACCAGACCTTATTTTGTCATGTATCACGACGGTGCCGATGCAAACCATCTACAAAAAGCCCTTAGGAAGAAACCGGATTGGGAGACTGGAGGTGCCAACGAACGGGAGAGTGGTGGCGATACGGAGGGTGAGGATGCCACGGATTCCCCACAAACAGAATATGCCGACAGCGGTCTAGATGGTGGGCTCAATCAAGAAGGGCTACTGAAATCGGGGATCCGGGAATGGATGTCTTTGGGATTCAGCGTTGCTCTTATGAACGAGATCGTATTCAAGGATAGTAAGGTATGCGTCGTGATCACCAGTCTGGATACTGTGATTGACCGGTCTCGCTAATCCGTACTCTGGCCCTTTACAGATATTTACATATGTCCTGGAAACAAATCTCTATACTTTGGAGCCGGTTGATATACGCGTAAATCCTGTTGAAACCCCTCCCCCCGGGCCAGAATACCCGGAAGCTCCAGATTGGAAATCTCTTCCATCTGCGCGAGAGCGCCTTGCTGTTGCAACCGTTGCTCACGTGCTACAACTTGACGAGGGCAGACACGAGGATTTGGCTGCCATCTTTCTTATCCATATAATTCTCCTATCCCAGCTTACACTCCCCGCGCGGTTCCTCGCTCCCTTCGATGTCGATGAAGCTGTGTCCGCTGCTATCAACCCCATCCAAGATTTTTTGAAACGGCTTGTAATCGTTTCGGGCGATCTCCTCAGGATCGGCGCTGTTTCCCTCGACGATGCGCAGAATGATCTGTGCGATTATCTCGATGGCAGGCTTCTGTTGAAGCTCGTTCTCGCACCTGAAGAACTATCCGAAGGGGCAAAGGAAAAGTTTTCCAACTTGGCTAGTCATGTTGAAACCCTTTGCGGTAAGCGCCTTGAACTACCGATTCTCTCTAAATCGGCGAATCCATCGTTTACCGAACTTCCTGCTGTCAGGAGGCGCAAAATATTGCCGTTCAGCAACTCGGCATTCGACAAGTACTTGGAGAAGATCAGACTCCCAATTGACATTATGGCTGAAGAGGGAAGCGAGGATCATGAGGAAGAGGGCGGTCAAGCATATGTTGAAAAAACGCATTGGCACAACCCGAGAAATCCTCTCGTTACGGCGCGAATTAGGGCACAGAGGGCGCTCCCGAAGCCGGTAGCTAAGGTGCGAGGAGCTGTAGCAGTCGCGCCTGGTGCAAAAACCCAAGATCAGGACAGGGCCGCGAGGCGTGCGTTTGGCAAGGCGCGGAAATGGGAGCAAGTGTACCTGAATCAGATGTATCTGTATGCGTCTAGTTTAACCGATAGTATCGATGGAAGCTTGAATCCGAAGCTTGTGACAGTGGGAGAGAAGGCTAAAAAACCTCAAGCTACAGGAAAGAAAACAGCAGCCAAGGAGGAAAAGAATGCAAAACCAAACAAGAAAGATGGCCCGTCTAAAGGGAAAGGTAGCGGGAAGCTCTCAGCTGCAGACATCATCAGTCAAAATAACGCAACAAAAAAAGCCGGGAGAGAAGCAAAACTTCAAGACTCTTGGAAGGCAGTCTGTGATGAGGTTGCAAGCATTTTGGATGACGAGAGTGCTATATCACGACTAGAAACTTGGCTTACTGCATCACAAAAGGCGATCGCTGCCGGTGTCGCTGAAAATAAAGAATGGCCTTTCATTGAGGCGGAAGCTCGCTTGTATAAGATCCAGCTTCTCCAACGAATATGGGCTGGTTATTGCAGGGGTAGGCGGCAGGAGCACGGTTATGCAGCTGCCTCCGCCCTGTTCAACGAAGCTCGTCTTGTTCTATTTTCCGGAGGTATGACGCGCAAGGTTCATCAAATTTTAAACAATATATTCGAAGCTTTTGGAATCCCTAAACCACCCAGCGACCCACTGGCCTCCCTTCCAGACCGAAAAATCTTATTCGCCAAAGTGTGGGATGGCAAGTGGGAAACCCTTGATATTAGGCTTGGTATGACGAGCGAGGAATTCCAACTTTTGCATTGTGGGCCCTGGATGGATAGAAACATGGACTCTCAATCTGACCCCCGTGTTCCCTTCAAACCTGACGGATGGCAGAGGAAGGTCTTGGATGAGCTGGACCAGGATAACTCGTTGTTCGTGGTAGCCCCAACTAGCGCGGGAAAAACTTTCATCGCATTTTACGCGATGGAGAAGGTTCTCAAAGAGAGCGATGAAGGAGTTTTAGTCTATGTGGCTCCTACGAAGGCATTGGTGTGTTCCTGTTTTAATTCATCAATCGCTCGCAAAGGTGGATGCTAACTAGTGGCTCAGGTGAATCAAATTGCAGCCGAAGTCATCTCCCGGTACAAGAAGAATTACCGCTATGCCGGGAAGACGGTCTGGGCTATTCATACACGCGATTATCGGATGAACAGCCCCAATGAATGCCAAATCCTCATTACAGTCCCTGATATTCTTCAAATTATGCTTATGTCTCCTTCGAATGCCAGAAGTTGGACGCCCCGAGTTAAGCGGATCATCTTTGATGAAGTACACTCTATCGGCAATGCTGAAGATGGTCTTGTTTGGGAGCAATTGCTCCTACTAGCGCCATGCCCGATCATCGCCCTATCAGCTACCGTCGGGAATCCGGAAGAATTTGGTTCCTGGCTCGCATCAACACAGAAGTCTATCGGCGTAAAGCTTGTTGTTGTCCAGCATCCATACCGTTACTCTGACTTACGCAAGTTCCTGTATAGTCCGAAGAGCGGAATGAACTCCTTCGAGGGAATGCCCCAGAAAGTTTCAAGGTTCAACCAATTGGAAATGGCTGATTACATGCGGGCTGTTCACCCAGTTGCGGCGCTTGCTAACACTAAGCAAGGCATGCCGAACGATATGTCACTTGAGCCGAAGGATTGTCTACAACTTTATTGGGCGATGTCGAAATGTCAAACTCCAGAGTGTCTTCTCCCGAAGGCTCTTGATTTCAAAGAGGTCTTCGGCACCGAGGGAAGAGTAATAACCAAGGCGGAAGTGGTCGAGTGGGAGGAAAACATAAAAAAAGTCCTTCACAATTGGATGGAGGACGCGGAACCTGTGTTTGTGGAAGTTGCTAAGCTGTTAGCAGCAGAAGCAGCGGAGAGAGATGTGTCGGGGAGGGGAGATAATGAAAGAGGTAGTGGGGCGGCTGTTGAGGGAAGTGGCCCCTTGGTTGTGGATCTTCCTCCTCCGAGCTGCACGAAGGAGTATCTGGCGAAAACCACACTTCCCCTCCTACAAACGCTTCATTCTGCCAACGCTCTACCAGCAATTCTGTTCTCCTACGATCGCATTATGTGTGAAAGAATTTGCGTTATGGTTTGCTCACAGCTGGAGACTGCTGAAAAAAGCTGGCGGGAGAATAGCCCCAAATGGCAGAAAATCATCAAGGACTGGGAAAAATACAAGGCAGACAGGAGTTCGCGGGGGTCTAAGAAGGCTAAAATAGTCCTCCCCCCAGGATCCACCAAGGCAGACCAGATGCGCGAGAATGCCGAATATGATAGCAGCTTCTGGTCTTCGTTCGACCCCAGCCATCCATCGCCTGAGTTTTCATTTGCCGATTTTAGGAAACACACAAAGTCGGAGTTACAGACTGATATCGATAACTTAATCCGCTGGGGCATCCCGGAGGTGTTGGTCCATGCATTTTCCCGCGGTATTGGGGTCCATCACAGTGGTATGAATAGGTGTGTTATCGCTTCTGGTTTTAGTCCTTGGCTCTGCTAATTTTTGGTTAGGAAATATCGCCAAGCGGTAGAGATGCTCTTCCGAAAGGGCTACCTTCGCGTGGTCATCGCTACCGGTACTCTTTCGTTAGGTATCAATATGCCAACCCGCAGCAGCGTATTCGTGGGAGAGTCGGTCTACCTTAACTCACTTAATTACCGCCAAGCGGCTGGCCGTGCTGGGCGTCGTGGATTTGATAATCTGGGAAATGTTGTATTCCACGCCTTCTCACATGCGAAAGTCGAGAGGATTATGTCCTCAAAACTTCCATCTTTGATTGGCCATTTCCCGATCAGCACTTCCCTGGTGCTCCGCTTGTTCATATTGCTCCACAACTCTAACGAATCCGATCATGCGAAGCACACAATTAATACCCTACTGACCCAGGGGAAGCTGGTGATTGGAGGGGGTGAATTTAAGGAACAGGTTCTCCACCATTTGCGATTCTCTATCGAGTTTTTGCGTAGGCAGAAACTCCTTGACTCAAACGGGCGACCGCTTAACTTTGCCGGTTTGACGAGCCACCTATACTATGTTGAGAATAGCAGTTTTGCATTGCACGTTTTGCTCTGTAATGGCTACATGAAAGATCTATGCAAGAATATCAACAAGTCACCCGACAGCACTTGCCTAGAGCTCATGTTGGTCTTAGCCAATCTATTTGGCCGAGATCAGAAGCTCTTTCCTAGACATAGGTCTCTTCCACCACTCCCAGACGCCGCCGCCGAGCTCTTGGAGAATCAGAATGAGCGAACATTGAGGACTTATGTGACGTACGTGGAATCTTTCGTGAAGTCGTATTGCAATAACTCGGATAACGTGCTGCCGTTTTCCGGACTCGAATGTGGCGGCAAGATAACAACCAGTGAACCCAATCTCAAATCCCGCTCATCATTCGTGGCACTCTCCGGCCATGGCGACAACTTCACCTCGGTTGATGATCTCACCAGCTCCGTCCGTCGCGGGGTCTTGATCGATGGCGCGTCAGTCCCTCATCTCCAGGTAGACTCCTCCACTGTGAACGGATATCTATACTACTTCTACATCCACGGCGATGTGAAGAAACTTGATCAAGATCACGGCATCCCCGCCGGGACTGTTTGGTTCGTCCTCAAGGACTTCTCGCTCACCCTTGCGGCGATAGAGGCGGGTCTGATATGTTTTATCAAAGACGGGCCTGGCGCATATTATGACTTTAAGGACGAGGGGGATGACATCGATGGGGATATCCAAGATGACGAGGATGACCAAGAGAGTGTAACTAGTACAACTACCGATGATGGGAGCAGTGGGGTCAGCTCCGAGGCTGCGGATCCGGGATTCAAAAATGTACTGAAGACAGTCACGCTTCTCAGAAAGAAGTTTGAGGAAAAGTTCAGGAAGATGTGGGCCTGATTTGGTGCTCTTTTTTCTTTTTCTCTTTTCACTTCTCTTTCCATATTTTGTTTGGCTTACCCGTACTCACATTTTCTATGATATTACATTCCATCCCGTTTGCTTTTTTTTTTTGCTTTTTTCCATTGATAAAAGGTGAGACTGGACAAAAAGTACGAGTGAATGGCTACAATGTCACGTGCACGGAATTAGGTTGAGTTTAGTGGTTGAGAGCATTTAAGGCATTTTAGTCTCCATTTGTTGATAAACTTTTTAGAAACTGAAAACTTGACTGATGTGAAACTCTATAAAAAATTTCGATTCGCGGATAGCGTGAGTATATGGAGTAATATGAAAGGAAAGGAGTTGTGGTATATAACCCGTAATAAGGACTCGTGCTTGTGCCGTACGTCTAAACTCGTATGGTTCCGGCTATCTACAATAATATTATAACGTTCAAGCATAGCAAAGGGGACGCAATGGTGGGCTAGATGATTACTATTTGAAGGACCTGGGGCTTTTTTCGTGTTCTTTTGTCATGCTCAAGGTTTTAAGTTATCGTATGATATCGTTTATCATAGTAATTTTAGATGCAGACTCGGATATGAACAGGTCCTCCTTTTTCGATTAAACGGGTTGGGAACGCCTATGATATTTTATTATTTTGATATGAATACTTTGATAGCATTATCGCACAGTGAAAAATAGGGCATAAACTCTTACAGCCGCAAAATGGTATATCATTTAAACCTACCGATGCATGGTATAAGCCTGCGTCCCCGTTGCTATATTATGGGCTTGGTGAGCGTTAGAGATGGCTGGAAGCATAGCTGCGATGGTTGTGTGTGTGGATGGGCGGTGGGGGGGTAATTACGGGGGGGTGAGGAGGAGGAGGAGGAGGAGGAGGAGGGTGTAGTAGGTGTCAGTTTCGATATTAGTGAGAGGCAAGATAACTACAAGGTCCTAGCGCGAGATATGGGGCTATTCCGGATGAGAGGGAGTCTACCAGCTCTAGTCTTTTTAAGTCTTGTTGAGTGGTCAAGATTGCTTGAAAGTATGATACCGCGTTTGATTATTCCCACTATATATACGAAGTTCGCTTTTTTTTGGGAATAACACGAAGGGAAGTTCAGTTCCAATTCCGTGGCCGGAGTATTGTTATGGGATGAGGAAGGGGGAGGGAGGGGAAGAGGACTGCACAAAAAAAAGCGGCCGGATTGATCACTGGAGAGGTAGTGGGCACGCTATATAGGAGCTGCAGTGTATGATAAATATTGGGGAGCGGCGAAGACTTCTCAACTGATCTTGGAGGGTAGGGCTAGTGCTCTGGGCAAGCTGGTATCATATATCTCCCGCCCGAATCCGTTCACCACATTCGTTGATATCTGTGGCTGGCTAGTTGGTGTAGGAAGCGAGGGCAGAGTTTCCGAACCGTGCTCAGCAAATTGTTGTTGCGGTTTCCATTTCTTCCCCCCGGAGATTCTCTCTGGTGCTCAGGTCGGACTTCGCAAATCCTGCGAATTCCCACCACCGACCGAGGAGGGAGGACCCCAGCGTGTTCCGAGGCATTCACGCTCCGGTGGTGCCCACGTTGCCGGGTTTGTGAGTAGTGGGCGGCGTGCCCGAATTACCCCCTGCGGTATTGATAGTGCCGAATCCCCCCAACACCGTGCTAAAACAGACAATAGTGAAATTAGCGTATTTCTCCGATTGGAAAGATTCAACCTCGTAGAAGTGTAATGCTATCTATCACCTGACTCTGGTTGTTAGTTAGTAAATATCGATCGGTGCATTACCTCACAACTGCCAGAACATCACTCTCACACATCAGGTTTAGCGCTCCTGTTGATGGGAAAAAGATCTGTATTGCTAACTTGACCTGAAATGCTTTTGATATCACTCGGTTGGCGTTTCTAGAAAAGTGGGAAGATGGTTTTTTTTTATAGTTTGAATTTTAGCGTGATGTAGGGAAATTCGGCGGCACTATTAACATTGTAGAGGATGGCTGTAGAGCGCGGTGCAGGAAGATTGTATTTCCAGATGTAAAATCGTATCGTCGCACTATGCAAACCTTTCTGTTTGATTTTGGAAGTATTATAATATTAATGTGACAGCGGGTGCGGATATGTTTGGCTAGTTGCTAGACCGCTTGGGACATCAGGATCTTGGATGCGAGAGGAGTCGCATTGATATATATTAGCGCTGCAGATTGTTATAAGGAGAGCAGTCTTAGACGCTTCTATAGACGAACAGGTAAGAAAGCAAAATTTTCTATTTCTTTCTTCCTTCCGCCAATGCAGTACTATTACTCTACCCCTCCACTCCGACTCCTTCAGTGTGACCTCCGACATTTGAGCCTTGTATCGCGCGAGCGACCATCCCTGACGAGATGCTGGAAAAGCTTGCAGAGGCATGGCGTTCTGAATTAGTATAATGTAGTATCGTGAGAAAATAAGACTACCGCATACTATAGAACTCGATCATGGGGGGCATCTATCGCAGTTCTGTTTGGGGAGTTGCCTACCGGATCCGGAAACGTTTCGGGGGACCCCGGGAATCGTGAATCAAAATTTTCTGGAGATATTCATTAGTTTGTATTCCTGGACGGGGGGGCTTGGTGCTGTAGGATTTATCCCTTGGCATGGAGGGATAGGGATTAGTGAGATGCTGGTAGAGACGGAGATCCGAAGGACGCTGTGTCCGGAAGGGTCGGAAGTGAGTAGTGAGGATAAGTACAGACTCTAGAGGGCGGAGCACTCGTAAGGCATGACGGGAAAGAGCGTTCTAGCATTTGTCTACTTCGAGGATAAGATGATGATATAAAGTAACAAGTTGGGTTCTAATAGGAAGTGTCGAGCAGTCTTTACCTAGATGGCGAGTGTGACTACTAAGGCCCTAAATTGTTCGTACCGAGAAGCACAGAGTTTGTGTGATGTCTTAAGCAATATAGAATATTTGTCTGCGTTCAGATTCTAGGTAGGTGTGTGCCCTAGCCTCATACAGAAGATCCTGGGCTCACTAGGAGAAGTATGATACTCGTACGACACTCTAGGAGATTTATAGCTCGGGCATTTCTAACCGGCGCGGCGTACAGATGTTTGGGTGAGGTCGGCAAAGGACCCGCCGGACAAGGAGCCCCCGTGTTGCATCCGCCGAAGTGTTGTGCTGTGCAAGGGCGGCCGGAACCATGGCAACTTGAAAACTCTTTCATGAACCCTACTTGAGACCCAAACCTCACACCTTCCACAAAACCCCACCACTAGAAACTCCTTGGCACTCCCTCCGGTTCCTTATAAATACTACTACCTCCCCCCCCGAATTCCCTTCTTTCCTCTCCATGGAATTTGCATCATTGTTGAGGAGGAGCTCTGCGACTGTGACGACAGCCAGAGCGCCTGCCCGCCGGGAGTGTCCCGGCTCCCACGAGCAGTATTTACTGTTGCTCAAGAGCACGGTAACACGCCTCGCACGGAGGGTGCCTGACAGGAAGGATACTTTAGGCCATGGTATAAGAGCTTGTTTGGGAAAAATGGGACCGTTCTGTTAGACGACCTTTTCCGCTCTGAGAATGATCTTCTCTCCGTTTTGAAACGGAAGGGAAAAGGTCATTTGTATGAGAGAACGGAACAGAACAGTTGTATCCAAACAGGCTCTACCATGGTTTGGCTATCATCCGTCCAACGAGGGTTGGCTAACCAGCGGATGGCTCGTGGGACCCCAGCGTGGTTGACACCTTGACGCGGTGCTGGGGCTTTCAAACTAAGATCAACCATTGTAGGCTTGTTCAGGTATGTTTTGTTTGTTTTTAGATGTCAGGCCTGGAAGGTTGTTGGGTGAGAAGCCGAGGTTGGTCGGCGGAGTTCCCATTCCTCCTTTTCTACTTGAGACAATTCAACTCTAGGATGAGGTCTTCTTTTCACCTTGGGTCGTACTATGAACTCTTGGGCGCGCGCTCTGGGGACCGGGTGGGCTCTCGCAATAAATGAATGAACAAACAAACAAATAAAAAGCCTCTCAAGATCAATTTTCTTTCTCTGAATACTGGTAGACCCACCGCACCACACAGCATGGTATAACTTGCGAATAAGTAGTGTGATAAGGAATAAAGTTATTGCCTTCCACGAAGTAAGTCGGTAAAAACCGACGCCTAGCCTCTAACTCGGGTATAAAGGTGAGGAACACTATTCCCTATTATTTCCTTGTTGAAATTTCTTCAACAAGACTTGCACTAGCATGCGAATCTCTCCTTGGCCTAACCATAGATTAAATTGTTTTACTCCCCTCTAGATAGACATTTATGGGGATTAGTTCTTGAACTAGGAGTATGAAAACAGCATTATACAAAACCTATTACTAAGCACTAACATTAAGGATAGGGTATCGCAAACACCGGGGACAATGCAAAAAACTTGTTCAGCCCTTCCGAAGAGTGGATAGATAATTAGATAACTTGGCCCTACTTGGGCGCAAATTAAAGGCTCGGACGGAGTGAGATTGATATCTATGTCGTGACCATATTTTGTTTGTCACCGTCTCGATCATTAGATTGCTGTTGAAAATAATGGACGCTGAGGTAATGATCGGCCATGAGGATTTTATCCAGCCGAGTGCAACGAGTCAAGTGAATGCAGTTTGTATTAAACAGTAATAGAATCTATAAGTCCTGTAGAGATGAGGTATGTAAATAAAAATCCCTGCGCAAAGACCTAAGTTGAACCCGACTCCCAACGCAATGGGTCATAAACTGAGGGCGGATATCGTAGAAAGGGTTCCGGTAACATGTGTCCGAAACGTATTAATACGGTCCGTAGGGGCATTAGGACTGCAAAACACATCTTGGCGATCCCCCGACAGAGATACCCACTGTATAATAGAGTCCTGCATGTCTCCCTTGACACAGATGCAGCACTGCAAGAGCCAGTGGTCCACCGTGGAAACCAAGACCCAAAACAATAACACATGACTGCGAAGCAGAGTAGGACCAAGGTATAGATCGACACTCGAGACGGCCACTTCAGCGTAGATCTCCCATTCCGAACGGCCGCGACAGCAGAGTGAGCTGCGCTCACCTACTCCCCCAGCAGCAGAAGTACTCGTACGTTAAAATCGCCGGAACTAAGAAACCCCGAAAACCCCCCCACCGCCTTAAATCTAGATGCTATTTACCAGGGCAAAGCGACAGTGTGGACAAAAGAAGGTTTACCTCCTGTTGATCCATTTTACCCCCGGGAGTAACTTCCACTCATCCACTTTGGGGAGCCCCTACCAGCAATGGCCGAGACATGGTTAACCTTGTCGGTTCCCGGCAAGCCAGGGATCTCCCTTTCGCACAGTCGGCCAGTGTGACGCGCCACATCTCAACTATAGTTGTAGTTAGAGATATATTGGAAGCCCAGGAAAAAATGGGGACCCTCCGATTGTGCGAAACTGTTTGCGCTGAAACTCTTGGGTTAGTGCGGTGACCGCGTATCCGCCGAACTGCTCTTGAAGCAAGTATTGGATGACAAGATCGTCCTTCGATCCATTTTGTCAATGGATGTGTGGCGTTGAATAAGGTGACATTTGTGACTTGAATTGATATTTTAAGCTTCTGACAAAGAACCAAAACCGAGGCCCCCTCTATATATACGATAGAATCCCAAATAATTGAGTCGTGTGCTGGGCGGCACAAAGTTTCCTTCTTTTAGAACAGGGCCAAAAGCACAGCAACAGGCGAGTTACCCAGCCCTTTCCGAGAGACAAAAAAAGATAGATCCACAGGAGGAGGCGACTCCAAAGACATAATAGCCTGTTCAATCATTTGAGATTATGTGGTATAGACAAAAGCCCTGTTCTGGCCGGGGATGGGTGCTTGACATTAGGCTGCTGGGAGCTCGGTAATACTGTAGTAATCGAGCTACTGCTAATGTAGGAGGACGTCAACCCCCACAAATTAGATACCCCGAGCCAAAAAGCGCCCCCGCTAGCTGTCCGGGCCGGGAGGGATCACAGCCCAAGTTGGTGCCGGAACGGGAAGAGCTTGATCCTAACCGCACCACCCCAATAGTTGGAACGCCGCTCCCCCACCTTATCGAGAACAGAAATGTGGTGGTATCATAGAACAAAAAAAAAACTTCCACTCTCAGCCTACCATATCACACTCCCCACGAGGCCGAAACCGGACCGCCTAAGGACGAGCCAACCGAAAACAACTTGACAAGCGACTTTGGTAAGGAAATGCATTGCCCCCCAGCGCCATTTGGCGTACTCGAGTATAAGATTCGGTAGCGCGCTGTTTGCATCTTGCCAAAGAGTATTACGGAGTTGCGAGGTCTCCAGGTCCCAGGATCCGCAACTAGGTGTGCCCCTCCCTGCTGCTTCGATATCAGGAAATACAAGGTTAGTTCCCCCGCTCCCCGGATGGCAATTGCCCTCTTTCCTTTTACCCTTGGTTACCCCCTCGCTCCCATCCCCCCATTCTCCCAGAGACTGCTTTTGTGATACTGGTACTATAGTTTCACTGTGGGTACCAGAAATTCCATTAGCTAGGATGTTCAGTACATATATTCCATAGAAATTGACTACTCTTCGGAGGCACACCAAGGTATTTTAGAGGGCGGAGGGGGCTGCAAGCCTCTATTCATAGTGTCCGGCGTTCCGAGAAGGATCGCGGGAGTGGGAGGATCCGTGATATTTTTCTCGGTAGAGTTCTTCTCCGGCTCTTCATCCTAGCTTTTTAGGGCCTCTGCTGTTGTCCCCAACCCTGATCCTCCTCACCCTTCCTTGAGCCCTACGGTATTTTACACAACCAACCAACAGAAGCGCTAGCAATCCAAACCCCGCTCGATTTCGATTACGAAACGGAACGTGGGGTGGTGGGTTAATTCTTCCGTCCCTCCTCCACAGGCAATAACCCAGACCAACGGCAAACGTTCGACTGGCGCAGCGCGAAACAAAACAGAAATAAATGCACAGTATAGTATAGTAAACAAAATACTAGTAGGGTCTAAGCGCCCCGAGGAAAAGAACTGCAATCCCATGCATGCATGCCATCCATATTCAAAAAAAAGGGACTAACTTATGCCATAGCTGCCCTTACTAAAAACGCTCCAACATTACGAAATACTAGGAAAACAGACACCCTCACCGAACACCCCCTCCAATTATGTGTTATACCCAGTCCACAAGCTGTGACACTAGTAATCCTCCAATGGGAGTAATCAGAGCTGACATCGAGACTTCGCTTTCTCTCAATTTAACATTTTTTTAACTAGGCCATTTTGGATTATTCTTTTCTTTCTTCCATTCTTCCTTCCAACCTGTGAGTGCATACCCGGAGGATTCGTCAGGTGCATTAGCCGTGGGAACGAAAAAAATAATTAACATTACTCAAGTATATATATGGTCAGAGCTTTGTTCTGGTATATACTAGATCGGTATATAGCTTCATAGTATTAGAGCACATATGTTCAAAAGAGAAAAAAAGGAAAAAGTCCCCAGTAGAGCATACCGTGGTTAGAGAAGCGACCCAAACGTCATACAGCATGATCCGTGTATCAGAATTCTTCCGGCATGACAGTAGCGCTATATGAGAATTGATTCTGCCGATAAGGATGGGACCCAAATCCTCTAGGGGGGGGTTTTTTTTTCTCGATCAATGATAGGTGGGAAAAGTGGACCCGGTAGTGTAATAATGTCATTGCATGATATTATGATAGTGATCTATCTGGGTTTGTGATACCCTACCCTACTGTATTGTACGAGTACTGTACGTGCGCACACTCTCTAAGTTGGGCACCCTTCTACCCGTAATGTCGAAAGCTTTTTTAAAAATAAAAAAATAAAAAGGGCTATAATTGCATCCCGCTATAAAAACTCCCTATTTTCTTGAATGCAATAGCAGTTCTTTTTTTAAAAAAAGGCTTCGACACCACGAATACTGTGATACGCCTCCTATTATATTCTCTCTCTCCTCACGTGGTCGACACAACCACACTAGTCCAAGTCCCCCATATCTTACCCTAGCTGTATGTCCAATTGATCAAGACTCTTCACCCGCCCCCGCCCCCGCCCCCGCCCCCTAGAAGCTATGAATCCATATACGATATGAAGAATACAAACCTCCTTGATGTTCAGCCAAAGCCCTCCTTAGGAACTAGGATGATGACAGGTTGGGGTACGGCAAGCACTTAGCTCAGGCTCTTGGGAAGACATCGAGGTCAGGAGGACCAAAGAAATTAAAAAAGTAACAAGTGCAGCGGGTTTGTACAGGTGGTTCCGGATCCCACAACACCCACCATCCATTTGGAGTTCCCACAGATCATCAACGCGCTCACCCATACGGCAAGCGCTAAACAAAAAAAAACCCCCCCCGAAACAATGTACTCTCCCATGTCGATGGCTGGGCTTTACATCTATCCTGCTCGTGAGCAGTGAGGCGAGTCATCAATTGTGATTCTTGGCGCGGGGTTCACACCAAAAGCGTGGGTTGTGTGAGGAAGGCAGGAAGGGATGCCAGCGCACGGCACGTAAATCTTTTATGCCGGACAGGGGATCTGCAACGCTGTGCATGAGTTCAGGGAAACATGTCCGTCCCACATGGGAGAAAGAAAGTGCAGGCTTCATCCCCGCAACACAAACGTTGCGCACCAATGCGGCACCATAGTATCACGTAGAGGTGGTGAAGAAAAAAAGGGTTAAACGATCATCTCGCATTCTCACAAGTCGGCTAAATTCACACATGACATCCTTTCCTTCAACATAACCCCTCTAGGTCACAAAACAAGAAGGCAGACATCATGAAATGAAAAAAAACTGGACACCCATGGACCGCGAAAAAAACGTAGCAAGCAAGAAGGAAGACTAAATAGTATAAGTGAACTCTGGATGGTTCTCGAGAAGCTTGTCCAGAGTGCCCTCCTTATGCTGTCTGTTCTTCTTCTTAAAGTAAACCGTCATGCAGGCTAAAAATAGCAAGGTTAGGAGCTGAGTGCCGATTGTGGCCCAGAGTCCATTACGGTAGTTAGGGGCATCCTTCTCCCTAAAAACGGTACTGGCAAAGACACCTCCGATGGCGCCAAAGCCAATTTGCAATGCCGAACTGACACTGCGTTTAGAGTTCATGCGGATGTTGTTTGCTTGGTAGGCGAGCACTGCTGGGATATTGTTCTGTGAGCCAGCTAAGGCAATGAAGACACCAAAGTAGCGGATGGCGTGGCGGGTAGAATATGCTGTCATGCTCAACCCGACAATGACGAGAACAGCACCAAGTGCGATAAACGGCGCTCGAAGGTGGGTCTTGTCGGCCCACCAGGCCAGGGTGAGACCGACCACCACCGCTGGAATATATGGCAGGGAAGACATTATCTGGGCCATACCCGTGGAGTATCCCATCCCCTTGAGGATGATTGGTAGGAAGTACGCTAATGCGTAGGCTGGGACAGCAGCGTTCATAAACATCAAGGCACTTTTTGGGGAAAACGTAAGCTTTGCGCAACTTTAGGTGACATTGAACAAGCAGGGGAAAAGAAACTTACTAGACCCAGAGCTTCCAATCTGAGAGGTGGTGGCCTACTATGCCCCAGGTTATGGGGTCTGCCTGGGAATCATCACGGTCTCGGTTGATACGGGATTTGATCATTTCAACCTCAGAGACGGTCAAGAATGGCTTGCGGCGTTGGAGGAGCTTGTCCGGGAAGTCGATGACAAAGAGGTATGCCAATAAAGCAATTGCAACGGTAATAACGCCCTCCTAGGATATTGGTTAACAGCGATCCATGAGGGATACACATTGATGTCTCAGAACTTACAATTATAAGGATCCACCGCCACCCAGCTAGTCCTTGAATTCCGTCCATTTGCATAAGCCCGTAGGCAAGTATTGACGAGAATCCACCAATGAGACTGGTGAGAAGGTAGAATCCGGCAAGTCTATAATAGCGTTAGTAATCCCGTGTATCAGAAATCAATTTATAAAGTGAGGGAAGTTTCATACCGTTGTTGCACTTCATATCTGACATACCATGAGCAGATCAAGTAGACGCACCCAGGGAGGAATCCTGCGGAGAGAGAAAATTAATCGCCTTTCTCACTTCACTCCATCTGCCTGGGAGGTGGGGAACTCACCGGACTCAAAAAACCCCAACAGAACACGACAGACAGCCAATATCCTCCAATCTTTAATGAACCCCATGCCAATTGTCACAACTCCCCAGGAGAACGCAATTGAACTCAACCAAATTGCAGACCCAACTCTTCTGAGAACAAGATTGCTGGGAAGCTCGAAAATGAAATACTGCCCATCCAGCATATTAGTTGACCAATTTTACTTGCAAAAATTAGTAGGGAAAGAAATGAAGGCTTCCTTACGGGGATGAAAAACACTAATAGAACAATGGAATACCGACTGCCTATATAGAGCTTCAAGTCCTTCGCCATGCCAGCGATAGCTGCACTAGCCATGTTTGTACGATCCACTAGGGCGACGGAATAGAGGGCCGCGAGAACTGGAAGGAGACGAATGTCAACCTTGCGGCTGTATAGCGCATCAGTTTAGCTAGAGCTATTGATAAAAGAGCAACAAAAACATTGGAAAACTCACATAATCTTCTTCTCGTAGGCTACATCGACCCCAGATTCTGCAGCGGAAGGGGTTTCATGCGGAGAAACAGCTCTTGAATTGTCGGCCTCATCGTAACTTACTTTTTCGCTAGACATTGTTGAATTTGTTTTTTTCAGACTTTTTTCTTTGGGTTGTTCGTTGATTGTTTAGTTGTTTGATAGTCGCCGGCGAGATGGGGTGGGGAGGAGGGAGGGAGGAGGGTTAGGGATAAAAATGAAAATGGAAATGGAAACGAAAAATTAACCAGATGGAAGATTGAAAGAATTCCCTACCTGACCAAACAGGAGAGGAGGAGGGTCCTAAGAGGAAATGGAAACTTGGGATTTCACGAGATTATATATTACACAACCACTGGAGGGCTAATATCTGCTCGTAGATGACCCGCTCCACCCCTTACTTCCACCCATCCGTCCACCCCTCCAAGAGACAAGAAAGAACTGACCGTGGGCATAGAGGGGGAAGTAGAAGACAAAGGATAGGGGGGGATATATGGTACGCACCCCAGCATAATCGCCAGTATGTACCGGTGTTCTCACCTAGAAGTTGCCCGCTAACGGCCATTGATTAGTTTTCGTTCATCAATATATTCTGGACAACTAAAGCCTACCCTTCCGCCTATGCCGGCCCAGATTCCCAAACTGGGAATAGCCTTTTCCTGAGAAAGTATAATATAATTTTCTCTAATGAAATCATATTATTTGAATGATAAATTAGAGAACCGTTCTATGAGATGATCCTGGGGGCCGTGGTTGTGGCCAGAGTCGGAATTGAAGATGTCCTAATCCATCAAGTTACCTGCTACAACATAATTCCAGTCATTTGTTTTGAAGGCATTAATAAAATAGAAAGAATGTAAACGTGATTAGGGGGCCTCTCCAAAAGTGTCCTTTGGGGGGCTGCCAGAGGAACTATTTTTAAAGTTTTTTCCCCGATAATTCGGTAAGTTACCTGTACTCGTACATATGTCATGATTTTCCAAGATCGCCAGGCTGCGGGCCAGTTTTTGTCGACCAGTATGATATGACACCACCAGAATTGTATGGCCCTGGCCCCCCATAGGACAAGCTAGCTCCAAGGGCTATGGGCTTAGGATGCCCCACAACTAGGAACCTAGGGCAATGAGCCTCGGTAGAGTTTTGTGTTGGAGTAGAGCTGGTACAATACCTGCATGCAGTCTTTCTTCTATGCATATCATAAGAAAAAAACATTTGTGCCCTCCGCCATCGTACAACCTCAGCCACTTTGGGGTGACACCAGCCCCAAGGGTCCTCGCTTTACCCGCCACTAAGTTATCATATATGCATCACTACTGCAATCAAATGGGGGGATCCCAATTGGGAATGGTAATAGTATCTGCGACCAATGGAGACCGTGGCCAAGGGGTAGCTCTCAACATACTACCGTTACTCTAGTACAAGTACTAGTGCCACTTTCGGAGCCGGTTAAGATCATCTGAACACTCTAACCAATCAGCAGGAGAAATTAGGTTTGATTGCTCCGTTCGCTCCCTTCGCTTTGATGGTCCCCCCTTTCTTCTTCAGTCTACCGTTGATGCTTGAGCATGTCCCAACCCCAATTCCAAAACACCTCCCCCTTGGCAACGGTCTCCATTGCGATCCCTAAGATATTTGAGAAACTAAGGGTCAGCTTATCCCCCTAAGCACCGGTGCCGGCTAGCGGGATCGGGGAAAGGGGAGAATGGCCTGTGCGTGCGGGGCGGTATGATACCTACAGTATTCACTCGTAGTACAGCACACTCGCATCCGTTTTCCGGATGGTCAAAATACCTAGTAGAAACTACCCGGGACAACGGGGTACCTAGGGGGGGGGGGGTGATAAATGCATGCCTATTTGAAAAATCGAAATCAGGTGATAAGCGAGCCCTATTGGCAAGCGACCACCCCTCCTAGGGTCTGATTAAGGAGTGGGGTATGATAACAGAAATAAATATCATGCCAGGAATGAAAATGGCTCGACCCCTAGCCCCCGAGGTCCGTTAGTAAGAACCAGCCGGAATCTGGAACCAGTATACATCAGCAGCTCTACTAGCAGAGAAGAAGACGGTTATAGGGACAGAGAAGAGGAGAGACATTTGACCTGTGTTCCTACCAAGTGGACCAGCTGTGGTATGTACCAACCGTCCCTCCGAGGAGCTGTGGTTCAGACTTTAGGTTTTAGGCTATAATGGCCTAAAAATCCGGGGAACCGAATCTATTTTCCAAGTTATTAGACATTTCCACTTTTCCATCCGATCCAAAAATGCCAGAACCCTGGACGGTGGGGTGTATTTCTGTTTTTATAAATCTTGAAAGAACCGTCGGGGGGGCGGGGGGGCGGAGAACCTGGGGGAGAGAAATCCGGGGCAACCAGGTGCCTCTGTACGATATCCAGGTTGTCGCATTTAAGATGGGCTGGATGCTTGCGCTGGGAATGCCGGGTCAAAATCGGGAAGCCTGAGGGTCTGTGACCCGCGGGTGTGGACCCGGAGGTGGGTCATGCTCGATCATTCGGGTATTCAATCCGGAGCGCCCTGGATGATATGCAGCATTGGCTGTTCAAATTCGACCCCCCGGATAGCTCAGAATAAGGTTAGTTTACAGGTTAGAGTTTGTTTAGATAGGGTTTAGGCAGTCACAAGAGAAGATTGAGAATTCGATGGAGCGGATGATTGCGATGTTCATGGCCAATTTTTGCAAAGCCAAGTGAATACATGAAGATGATGATATAAAGAGAGAATGAAAAAACCCTAAGAAGAAATAAAGAAATCTGAAACCCAGTATCCATCTGAACCTTTCGCACGCTTCGTTCC